>BNJS01003682.1_pt1 | contig 234251 bp, 265 predicted proteins | sample 8540461 | NCBI WGS metagenome assembly BNJS01 (sample SAMD00202454, study PRJDB9452) | human saliva metagenome | isolation source: human saliva | place: Japan
CAAAATAACACCGTAGTGGAAGTCTACGAAAATATCAGCAATAACTAATAATCAAGCATTATCATAAGGCATGGAGATAAAATCTCCTTTTTACACAATTCAGAATAATTAATCTTAAAAATATTGACAAAAATCAAAAACAGATATAATAAAGTTAATTATTTTATTTCTTTTTTGAAGAAGAAAAATGAATATCAACGAATTTCCTGAGCTAAAGGAGAGTATATTAAAAACTCAAAGAGAAAAAGTATGAGGAGCAGGACTTAGTGATAAAAATGCTCTTCAAGATTTAACAAATACGCTGGATCTCTCTGATGATGAGATCCTTAAGAGAGTTAAAGTATTGGAAAAATGCAATCAGAAAGAAAACTATGAAGGTGCTTTAGGAGCTGGAAGATGAATGCATGAAGCATCTTACTTTTACTCTCAGGATGATTCTCTTCCAGAGATCTATAACTGAGCTGAGGTTTTGACATATTCCGGAAACCGTTAAAATGTGAGAAACGATTTATTACCTAAATGATAAAATTTTACAGGAAACAATACATACAAAAAGACTTTCTGGGAAATTTTTTGGTCTTATCTTAAACAGAGTGAGCTAAATGAGATACTCACTGCATTAGTTCCAGACAATCAAACAGCTCTTTGAGAAGAATGATTTAATACTCAAAAATATAGGTTGTGTGATACTTCCAACAGAGAAGAAGGTAGAGAAGAAAACTGATGATAGCTGAGATGCTCAGAGCGCTTGGAAGTCGCCAACGACCGAGGATTTTGATAAGGATTTGTTAGATTTCTTTACTCCAAAAAAATTCTACTGACGGAGAAAAATTTATTCCCATCAGTTGGGCCTGATGCTATATCAAGAGAGGAAGGTGCTACTAACGAGTGAGAGGAAGAGGATATCTCTAAACCAGGTAGCGCCTATAATAGAATCAAATATCTAAAAAGCAAATCTTGGATGAGAGGGAAGTCCCTTTTGAATATCGCCTTGCAATAATCTGAACGAATACTCCAGAGATGAGGAGAGAACAAAGCTACGTTGCCATTAGAATTGAAAGATTAGATAGGACAGTGCTAATCAATAATAGCTATGGAGAGGCAACGTATGTCGTTACTTGAATTCTAGATATAGAGGATCTCATTACTTTTACAAAAAGATTATCAAGAGGATCAAAATGCCGTTAGAGTCAGATTTTTTCTCTTCTAATCCTGGATTATGGGGCTCTCAGATGTCAGAAGCGCTCTTCTCACCTATCAATAAAAAGTTAAAAAAACATATTAAAAAAACAAGAAGAAGCTGAGCTAAAAGCAAATAGAGAAGCCATAAGTAATGAAAAGAAAAGAGAAGAAATAACAAAAGTTTTTCTTAAAAAAACTACGGTACTAAAATCGAAATCACAAAAGAGAATGAAAAAGACTACACCTTTCCAGAAGAAGAGAGTAATGGACTCAATATCTTCACAGGGAAAAAAAGAATGAACAGCTCTATATCTTCACAGAGGGAGAGGAAAGGAACGTCTATACCTTCACAGAAGAAGACAAAGAAAAAGCTCATTATGATGTCTCACGAGGAAAGAAGAGAACTCAAAATCACCGTCTGAGGAGAAGCTCAAGGATTAAAAAGCAACAGCTAGAACTTTCTGACTCAAGGAGAAAGATCTCAAAGGAATCCAAAAAGACCGAGAAATGTTACTCTCTGAAATCATTGAAGGAGGAATTAAATCTAAAAAAAGAGATCTTCAAAAACAAAAATTCATAGAACGTCTCGAAAATAAATTTGGAAAGAATATAGAATCCTTCACAGATGAAGACTTAGAAAAGCTCGTTATGATGACAGGAGAGGAAAGAAATAAAGCTTTTGTAATCACCGTCTGAGGGGAGTCTCAAAGTCTAAACAAAATAGCTACAGTTTATTGAGTAGAAGGGCTACCCGCCACCAACCAAAAAGATCGAGAAAAACTGCTCTCTGAAGCCATCTGAGGAAAGATTAAATCTAAAGAAGAGATCACTGATACTCTAAATGAAGAAATAAGAAAGAAACCATAAAATACTTCAATGAGCACTATGCTACTAAAAAGATAGAAAACTGAAAAAGTAATATATGTCTTTACAGAAGAAGACAAGGAAAAACTCGTTATGATGGAAGCAAGGGAAAGAAAAGAACTCAAAGTCACCGTCTGAGGAGAATCTCAAGGATTACAAGCAGCAGCTACAGCTTTCTGACTCAGGGAAGAAAAATCCTGTCGACAACCCCAAAGATAGAGAGAAGCTACTCTCTGAAATCATCTGAGAAAAGATTAAATCTAAAGAAGAGATCTTCAAAAACAAAGTTTATAGAATGTCTCGAAAAATAAATTCGGAAAGAATATAGAATCCTTCTCAGATGAAGACTTAGAAAAACTCGTTATTATGACAATAGAGGAAAGAAATAAAGCATTTGAAATCACCGTCTGAGGAAAACCTCAAAGTCTAGACAAAATAGCTACAGCTTGTTGAGTAGAAGGGCTGCCCGCCAACAACCAAAAAGATCGAGAAAAGTTTCTCTCTGAAATTATCAAAGGAGGGATTAAGTCTAAAGAAGAGATCTTCAAAAACAAAATTCATAGAACGTCTCGAAAATAAATTTGGAAAGAATATAGAATCCTTCACGGATGAAGACTTAGAAAAAGCTCGTTATGATGTCTCAAGAGGAAAGAAATAATGCATTTGAAATCATCGTCTGAGGAGAATCTCAAAAATCTAAACAAAATAGCTACAGCTTGTTGACTCGGGAAGGAAAACCCAACCAGAAAACAAGAAGATCGAGAAAAATTGCTCTCTGAAATCATCTGAGCAAAGATTAAATCTAAAAAAAGAACTTATCAAAAAGTACTTCACAAAAGACTTCCCCACCGCTAAAAGAAGCCAAAGAGAAACTGTCTGCTATGACAGAACGTGGAAGGAGTGACTACAAAATCTCAATCCAAGGAAAGAAGCTAGGACTAAGAGGAATGACGAAGGACTTTTTGAATCGAAGGAAAATCCTGTCAAAGATCTAAAAGTCCTAGAACAACTCATCGATATGATCTGGACCTATGAACCTCCTGAAGAGAAATCTCTCTCATTAGCAAAGGATAGCCTTCAAGCTCATCACTGTGAACTTAATGAAGAAACCCTCCTAGAAGAAGTCAACAGCACAAATACCAATGAAGTAGCTAAAACCTTAGAATAAAATATACTCTATCTATTATCGGAGAACACTGCGAAGCAATATAGATAAACTTTGGTTAGCTTCGCAATCTTCACCTCACGATGATAGAATTCACAGATATCTAATTCAACAACAATCTCAAACAACTCAATTAAAAAGCTGACCATAGGATCAGCTTTCTTTTTCTTTTTTTCTTTTTCTTTCTTTATTTTTTCTATTTTACTGACTCACCAAACTTCAGTTGCACTTTCCTCATAGAGCTTGCTCGCTGGGAGCTGAAAACTGCCCAGCAAACGACTTAATTGCAGGAATACTAAACGTACAGAGTTGACCAGCCCTCATCGTTCCATAGCGAAGAATCACGCGATCAAATCTAAATTCATAACTATCTGGGTAGCACTCCCAGTCCTGAGTAAATTGCATACTTGGACCATCTTCTCCCTGGACCGAAGCCGCCAACTTCAAATAAGAAGGAATACTGAACTCAACTACCATATTTTGAGCTTCTTTCAAAGCCTTAAACTGTCCTTTGAGTTCGAGCTTTTGTCCGATTTCTCCATCCTGAGGTACAGCGAAACTAAATCTCCCAACTGGTGAAGTTCAGCTTTCTTTTTACTGATATCCTTGAGCAAATAATCAACCTGCATATCTAGGAATGCAGCTCACTCACACTTCCATTCCACTGGCAAATCTTTACGCGCCTCAAACTGCAAACTTGTCTCAGTACAAGCCTTCTGTGTCTGAATATTCAAATCCTGATCTCAAACCTTGAGTACACACTTGGTAGCTTGAGATTGATGAATATAATACTGATCTAAAGCATGATTCAATGCCTCAAGCACCAAATAGTTCGTTGTCTCTGACCAGCTCCACAGTCCATATGCAGACCTTGACTTAAGCAAAGACACAATCTGAGCTACAATCAGCTTTTCAACTTCCTTTTTCTCAGCTGTATTTCTCGTATAGAGTGACAAAAGTCCCTGTAAATAATAAGCCTGAAGTCCTTTGAGATCAATCAACTTATGATCAAAATACTTTCCCTGAGCAAAAAGCCTGATCAAAAAGCTCTTGGAGACTCTGTGCCTGAGCAAAAGACTTCATCAGCCTTTCCACTCTTAGCCAAGAGAGCAAAACTCATCACCTGAACAGCTATATTATTTGGATGCTCAGCCTGAATTTGTTTTACCAATTGCAAATTCACAGGATATGCTTTTGTCTTTTTCTGCATTTGATAATACAAATAGAACTCTAACTGATCCGCTCCAAGCGTATTCAAATACCCGTCCAATCTCTTGGCAAAAGTTGGAGAAATCAGATTTCCATATCCTTGTTGTCTCATCTCCTCAAGCAACCCAAATGCTGCCACTGCAAGCGGGCGACCATCAAATTTATCATTAAAAGTATCACGCACTGCAAACGATCCAATTTTTTTCCATTTGCTGGAGCCTGCCTAAATACCAAAGTCTGAACAACATCCTGAAGGAGTCCAGTCATACTCATCACTCTTCCATCTGAGAGTTTAATCTCTCAATTCTCTAGTATATTTCCAGTCAGAGCCCGCATCTTCTGCAGCTTCTGAGCCTGCAAGGCAGCCTGTGCAGTACGAATCAATCACTCACTACTTCCCTTCGGATAATAATAGAGTAAATACTCAAGAGGTTGAGCAAATACTACCGTTGGGAATGGCGCCAAACGAGCTGTAAATTTCACGCGATCAGCCTCATCTTCAAAGGTAAACACCTTCTTTCCTTCTCTTTTTTGTTCAAGTGCAAACGCTTTACTCACAAGTCACTCCAGTTCTAACAGGGATTTTCCATTGTACTGCATCTACATAGTCTCCAGCTTTCGCCTCAACCTCTATCATTACTTCCTTCTGATCAAAAAGTTCACTACCAAAAGAAAGCTGACTAAGAATCTTTGAATTTACAACCCCACTTTCTGCAAAACTTTGAATAACGGTTCCATCAAGTTTTTTACCTGTCCATTAAGCATAACCTTTGTTCCTACTGAGATCTTTGAGCTATCAGCAATCACCTTAAATGGAAAAGAAATCTGATCTCCAACCCGTTACAAAAGTCGGCAAATTCGCCTCAATAGGAACGGCTGATTCACTCTAAATTCAGCTCTCTGAGTACCAAGTTGCGCTTTTTGTGAGACAGCAACTGCATCGATCATCCAAGTCGTCAAATTATCTGGCAAGCTAAATTCAACCTCTGCTTGTCATCATTCAGTTATCACCGCAGCATTTCGGAATGCCAGATCATAAAACTTCTTTCTCAGATTTTTCAAACTTCCATCAGCTCCACCTCATCACTTCTCCCCATTAGCAAAAGAATGTTCTAAGCGCATAATACAAATTCTTCCAGTTTGAATAATTCACAACCGCACTTCAATTCTATTAAAGAAATAAGGAATCGGTTTTTAATCTCATCATACAAATCCACAAGCGCCTTATCCACAACACTAAGAGAAACCCTAGCTCTTACAGGATTTCCAGCATGATCAGTTGCCTGAATTTTTACTTTTACCTGTTCTCATGGACGATAGTCTGTCTTATCAGGTGTAAGCTTAAGATATACAGTTTTTCAAATCCTCCTGAATCATTGCCTCAGCATATCAGGCAAAAAGCTGGCTCAGATCTCTTTTTGGTCTCAACTTCCTCCAAGCTGGCGATTCACCTCTTCTCCGACAAACTCAACCACACTAATCTGCACATTAGGATAAAAATCCTCTCTTACCTTGACAGAAAGCGGACTTCCATCCAGAGTTACTATCTTCTTTTCTAAAATCTCTTTTCCTCTCTCTGCTGTAATCAATGCAGTAGCCCCTTAATATACGGATCTATTGTGATTGGAATCTCAGCACCAAGAGTATAATTTTTCTCTAGGGATATTCACATGCAAAGTATAGTTATTCTCCATATTTCACTGAAATCCCTTATCAAATGAGTCATCATAGTAGTAGATTGATTTATCCACTTCCCCATTAACCACAGCATTCTTATCTTTGGTAATCACTTTCAAAAAGTAGCTTCCACCTCCATATTTAGCAAAGAAAACAGGAATACTGAATGTTTTTCGCTGCTTGAATTGATCAGCTCTCAACTAATTTCATCTCCTCACCATTAACATAATAGTAAGTACCTTGGGTATCAACCTGTTGCGTAAACCCATAGGGCTTAAAGTACCACTCATATCTAAGCTCCATCACTTTATCCAAACCATCGACAATCTCAGATTTCACCTGATAATTTTTTACAAGCTTAGTATTAATCCAATCATTCGCATAACCATCAAGCCCAATCTTTACCTCTGGATCAATATCAAGATATTCATAGTTAACACGGGTCTCATCTGAGAGATTATCCTTTACTGCGATCTCAAGTTTGAGTTGAAGCTTATCTCCTTTATATCCAAGCTTGCTCAAATCTCAAATCTGATATACAATAGCATTTCCTGAGAGATTCTTCTGAACATATTCTCCTCCTAGAGAAAACGAACCATTCACCACATGATTATAGTAATACTCTCAACTCTCTCTCCATCGACAATCCTCACAACTCTCAGCCCTACTGAGCGAATAATTTAGCTTAAGATCATAGTCTTTGAGCAGATCTCACATATAGTATGTAGGAGTCAATTGCAAATAAAGCTGATTATTTTCAACAGTTTTCTTTACCTTAGTGGTAAAAGTCAGTTTTTGAAACTCCTCTACATGAATAGCTGTCCAATATCTACTAATTGGATGCGTCTCCCTATACTTCTCCCATGCAGAATAATCTCCTCAAAATCCTCGACAGAAACCTTATTCTGATCCAAAGCATAAATAAACTCCAATCCAATTCCTCCTAAACTCTCATTTTTCTGAAAGCTGAAAACTTCACTCAAATCCTCAAAATTCATCAAGTTTTGTAATAACAATCCTATTCTCATCACCATATTTTTACCACAACAACTCCTGTCTGCACTCAGCTTGCTTCCTTGCTCATCTTACTCAAATCTTGTACCAAAACCAGCAAAATGAACAGTATCTCCAGGTCTATACAGCACTCTATCAGTATATCCATAAACCTTGATAGAATCAAACCTATCACTTCCCCATGCTGAGTTTTGATTGGTCTGTTCTGAGTTAACAAGAGAACGAATTCTCGCATTTTTTTATCACCGAGCCAGCCATCTTCCTGAATTCATACCAAGATAAAAGTCTGACCTTCTTCACTCTGGTACTTAACTTGGACATACTTTCCATCTACTCCCTGAAGATCCAACTTTAATTCATCTTTTTCAAACACTAAACTTTTTGAGCAGCTTTCCATTTTCATCCAAAACTTGAATTTCTCATGCAGTAGCAGGTTTTCCTGTCACATAATCAAAAGCCCACAAGTGAACTTCTTTATATGGAATCGCCTTACTATAAAGTCAAACTGGACTTCTCATATAGTATTTAGCATCCTTCATCGTTTTATCAAAGCTCAAGCGGAAGTACGGAACATCTCTCACCTCCTGAGGCAACTGCCAGTCACGATCTATTCTCTTTCGGTATTGAAAATTCTCAACTGGAACACTATGCTCCTGAATCTTCGCATCTCCACAGTCAAAAACGCCAATTCAGCAGTCATCACTCTATAGTCATCATACCAGTCATATGCCTTACGAGGACCAAAAATCTCTTCTCTCTTCTTATCTGAAAAAAATCTCCAATATCTAACCTCTTACACACCTGAGAATAAATTTTAAGCTCTTTAGCATTCTTAGATCAAATTCTGATCTTATCCGCCCAATATCCCTTTGCCGGCAAGACATTTACCTCCTGAGAAAACAAATCACGAGAAACTCTCGCCTCAGGAATCTCCTCAGCCATAATATCAATAGAATACTTGTTACCTCTACCATCAATATCTAACACCTCCAAATCACCAGTATAGCGGACCTTTGGCATTACAAAATAATTGATAAGCAAGGTCTTAGCCATTCAATCATCAGCATACACCTCATTATAATCCTCATCATTAGTCAGAATCAAATCTTCCTGATTCCAATTCTGCCTGATAAAATACGCATAATTTCCACTTCCAAAAATCTTATCGAGCTGTCCGCTAAGCCCAGCACCAGTTAGAAACGAATCTTGAACAATCTTAATCCTCATCTTATCTTGCTGATAAGTAAGCTTTCCATCCACCTTATCTTGCACTACAAATTTCCAAGTATATACCTGATTAAGTTCATCAGTCACAAAAATCTGATAATCTCCAGTGCTCAAACCTGAAAGTTTCACTGACGGGATCTTTCCATCGGCAATTTGCAAAGGAGCTTCTCTATACAGGGCATCCTTACTCTCATCAATCCATTCATTCCACTCAAAATTAAGAGTTGAATTTCCAAATCCAAATGCCTTTCTAAGCTCAAAAAGAGGTTTTAGCTGCTTATCAGTCGATTCCTGTTTACCGTAAAAACTTTATGAGTTTCGCATCTTTGAGCTGCGCACCAGAAAACAATGGATAAAAAAATGAAGCTGATATTCTTTTTCCAGTTCTCAAAAAGCTTGGAAGATAGTTGATCTTTTTATATTCTCCTTCCTCAAATGTTGGAGAACAACTACTACGATTTGAATGCATAGAAGGAAATCATAGACCTTTTTCTCCTAGTTCGTACTTTACCCCCATCTGTGCAAAGATATTCCCTCTCTGCACAAGCTCTATCAAAAGATAGTCTGAATAATAGATGAACGTACGACCTGAATCATCAAAGCGAGAAGAGTCCGAAGGAAGTTTCTGGGTCTGCAAAAGTATTTTTCAAGTCCTAGTGAAAAATTCTCATCCTGATACATTGCTAGATAACTCGGTTTTTGTTGGATCTGTTTTGCCAGTAATAACTGTAGTATTTCCAGAGACAACAGTATTCAGATTTACAAAAACTAATCTTTCCAGAAAAGAGGCCATCATCTTTGAATGTTAAAGGAAAAATCAAGAAAAAGAAAGCTGAACTCTATTGAATCTTACCTCTCTTTCTCCAGTCCCTAACTTAGAAATCTCGTATTCATTATACTGATTTCCATCCTTTGAAATCTGCTTCTGAAGGCTAGCAATATTTTCCTCCCAGCTCTTATTTTTCAGAAAGGACAAAATGAGCTTCTCTCACAGTGGCCAACCCAAGGAGCAATAAACTTCCCTCCAAATATCCACGCACATCATCAGGAACATAGCCATCAAAAACTTCCTCTCTTCTCCAGAAAGCATCCAGCTTCACAACCTGTTTTCCAGCGAGATCAAGCTTTGAGTTTTCATCAGAAGAAACTCCAGACTTCTGCTGACATCCAGCCAAAAAGTCAAACTTAATACTCACAAAACCAAAAAGAAATCTGATTTTTTTCATCTTTTTTTAACATAAAGAGATAAAAATACACCTACTCCTCTAAAAAGAAATGAAGCCTGTTTTTCAGACTCCATCAAAAATAAAGAACTATTTCTTTTTCTTTCTCATAGCTAGCAATCACCTCATCAATTCCAGCCTTATAAAAGGAAATGATGCTCTGGAATATGATCACATCTCCATTAAGAATCATATTCACCCCTTCGATTGTTTGCTCAAGTTTTTACATATTGTCATGCTGTTCCTGTAAACTGCTCAGCTACATGGAGATTCTGAGAAAAGAATCTCTCAATTTTTTCTAGCTCTATATACCGTCAGCTTATCCTCCTCAGACAACTCCTCCATACCAAGAATCGCAATAATATCAATCAATTCCTTGTGCCTCTGAAGAATCTTCTGCACCTTTTTCAGCAGTCTGCACATGCAATTCTCATACTGCATCAGCCGTTAAGATCAATGAAGTACTATCAAGAGGATCTACTGCTGGATAAATTCCTTTTTCAGCAATCGCTCTATTCAATACTACCTTTCCATCTAGATGCGCAAACGTATTTGCTGGAGCAGGATCTGTTAGATCATCAGCCGGAACATATACTGCTTGAAATGAAGTAATTGAACCATTCTTAGTTGAAGTAATTCTTTTCCTGAAGCGTTCCCATCTCTGTTGCCAAAGTTGGCTGATATCCAGCCTGAGAAGGCACTCTTCCAAGCAAAGCTGAAATTTCAGCTCCAGCCTGTGTAAAACGGAAAAATATTATCAATAAATACAAGCATCTTTATTCTCCTTATCACGGAAATACTCTGCCATTGTAAGTCCTGTCATCGCAACTCTAGCTCTTGGACCTGAGTTTCATTCATTTGTCAAAGACCATCGCTGTCTTGTCCATTACTCCTGCATCAGTCATTTCGTGGAAAAGATCATTTCCTTCTCTGGTTCTCTCTCATACTCCACAAAAACTGATACTCCACTATGGAACTTCGCAATATTATTGATCAATTCCTGAATAATAACTGTTTTTCCTACACCAGCTCCACCAAAAAGTCAGACTTTACCTCCTTTTTAGAATTGGAGCCATCAAATCCACAACCTTAATACCCGTCTCTAATCTCTCTATACCAGTCGCCAACTCATGAAATGCAGGCGGCTTACGATAAATAGACCATTGCTGCTTTGTTTTTGATCTCACCAGCATTATCAATCGGCTCTCAAAGTACATTCATAATACGCCCCCAAAACCTCAGGGTCCTACTGGAACAGAGATTGGAGCTCCAGTATCAGAAACTTCACATCCTCTCTTAAGTCCATCAGTTGTCTGCATAGCAATTCCTCTAACGGCACCCTCAGTCCAAATGTTGCAAAACCTCAATAACAACCTCTTCTCCTGCTCCATTTTTTTCTGCGCAGTTACAACTGCATTACTCAGTGCAGGCATACTCTGTGCATCAAACTGCATATCTACGACGATTCCTCTAATCGCGATAATTTTTCCTTTCATAATCCTCAAACATAAAGTAAAAATTTAATCTCTATCAGTCAAAAGACAAAATTCTGACTATTTTTTTCTTTGCAGCGATCTCATCACTTGTCTCTTCAATCAGAGTCTTCATCTGCTGTTCAATCGCCTCTGTCAGCTTTTTCTCTTTTAAGATCTGCTCTACCAACCCTTTATGTGTTGTTTCAAGCTTATCATAGAGCATCGCTTCAAACGTAGAAATCTGATTCAACTCAAGTCCATCCAAATATCACTTAATACCTGCATACAAAAGCACTGCCTGCTTGTAAAATGGCAAAGGACTATTCTCCTTTTGTTTGAGCATTTCTACAAGTCTCTGTCCTCTTGCTAATTTCGCCTGAGTTGATTTATCAAGATCAGAACCAAATTTTTGCAAAGGTTTCAAGCTCTAAATGCCGCCAACTCAAGCTTGAGCGTTCCAGCAACCTTTTTCATAATTCCAGTCTGTGCGGATCCTCCCACACGAGATACAGAAAGTCCAACATTAATCGCAGGCTTGATACCAGCATTAAAGAGATCTGACTCAAGATAAATCTGTCCATCAGTAATAGAAATCACATTGGTTGGAATATATGCCGCTACATCACCGCCTGTGTTTCAATAATTGGCAACGCAGTAAGTGATCCTCCACCATAATCTTGATTAAGTCTACAAGCTCTTTCAAGCAATCTTGAATGCAAGTAAAACACATCTCCTGGATATGCCTCTCTTCCTGGAGGTCTTCTAAGCAAAAAGCGACATCTCTCTATAGCAGCAGCATGCTTTTGTCAAATCATCATAAATAATCAAAGCATCTTTCCCTTACTCATAATATACTCTCCAAAAGTAGCTCCCACATATGGCGCAATATACTGCATCACAGCTGGAGTATTAATCGGAGCATTAATCACGATAGTATAGTCCATAGCTCCAGCCTTTTTCAAAAGCTTCTACAATACGAACTACCTTAGACTCCTTCTGCCCAATAGCAACATAAATACAGATCACATCTTCTCATTTTTGGTTAATGATAGTATCAATAGCAACAGCAGTTTTACCAGTCTGCCTATCTCCAATAATCAATTCTCTGTCCTCTTCCAATTGGCACCAACGCATCAACAGCCTTAATACCAGTCTGCAAAGGCTGATCAACTGACTTTCTCGTAATCACTCCAGGAGCAACCTTCTCCACTGGGAAAAATTGCTGAGCTTTCAATTCCTTTCCTCCATCAACTGGATCTCCAAGAGCATTCAATACTCTACCAATATATTCATCTCCCTACACCAACAGAAAAAGCTGACCGGTAGTCTTCACAGTTTCTCACTGAGAAAGTCCCATATATTCTCCCAAAACAAGCACTCCAACATAATCCTCCATCAAATCCAGCACAAGCCCCTTTTGACCTCACTGAAATACCACAATTTCGGAATACTGAGCATTATGGAGACCAGACACGGTAGCCACTCCATCTTTAATATCAATGATCGTTCCTTGCTCAGTAAAGGCCTCAGCAAGATTCACTTCATTGATCTGTTGTTCTATCTTTTTGAATAAGTGTAAGAGCAGACATAATCTAAAAGAAATAAGAATAAAAACTGATTTTTCTCCTTTTTGACTCCCCAGATTCAGAGATCTCAAAAAGGATTTTTTATAAACTAACTATGAAATATTTTTATGAAGATCATCATTAAGCGATCTTTTATACACCTTAAATGGTGATTTAATCATCAAAGCAGGGCTTGACTCATCTCCTCCATCAACAATCACCAAATCCTTATGACCAAGCTCTTTCCCAAGCAAAAACATCATCAGTAGTCAAAGCAACTAAGGCATCTTCACCGAGCTGTTCATACAAATTCTGCTGAAGCGTCAAACAGTCCTTGATTCCCAAGCGAATTCCTCAGAGCAGCTGATACAAGGCATACTCTTCAGGATAATGCTCCTGTGCAAAAAGCGCTTATAGGCTGCTGAGAAAGTTGTTTCCCAAATTTTTCTAAGCAAAACTAAAAAGCGACTGTAAAATCTCCAAAGCCTGCTTAACAGCTCATGGATCTCATAAAGAAGCAATAAATTTTTTTACGAAGAGATGGTGTCATTATTTTTTTATATGATTCACTAAATTCATCTACAAGAGTAGATAAATACTGCTCTTGAACATCTTTTTTGAAGCAAAAAGCTTTCTAACAATAGAAAGAGCAACAGTTTTAACTCACTGTTCAAACTGTTCATCTAAATCACGCCCCTTAAGATCAGCATCTTGATTTGCTCTATCCAAAACCATTTGTGCCTCACGATGTGCCTTTTTCAAGGATTTTTTTGATATTCCTGATCAGCCAAAGCCTTTCCTTCAGCAACAATCTGATTTTTTTATGAGCCAATGCTTCATCCAAAAGAACCCTCTTTTGCTCATGAGCATCTGCAATCAATCTCTCATATTCAACATCCGCATTTGCCAAAACCTTTTTCCTTCTCTATCTTTGACTGAATTGCTTTTAGTTAGAGCATTTCCAGCAAACTTAATAAAAAAAGAAGAAAAAGATTCCAACATTCAAAAAGCTGAACGAGTACATTGATTAGAATATCACTAGATGATACTTCATGTCCCATAATATAGTTTTCACAAAAATACTAAAGTACAAATTAACGATTTTATTTTTCGTAATCAAACAAACTACTTAATAAGCGCGATCACAAATGAGAGCAACGCTACGAATTCTGCCAACGCTAGTGCAATAATTCCTGGTGTAAACATCTCCTTTGATGCTTCTGGATTTCTTGATATTCCTGTTAACCAAGCATATCCAATTACTGCCATAGCCAATGCTGCAAATGATCCAGCTGCTACTAATGCCAATACTCAACTCATTTTTCTATATTCTTAAAGATTAAAAACTTTTGATAATAATTACTTAATAAGCGCGATCACAAATGAGAGCAACGCTACGAATTCTGCCAACGCTAGTGCAATAATTCCTGGTGTAAACATCTCCTTTGATGCTTCTGGATTTCTTGATATTCCTGTTAACCAAGCATATCCAATTACTGCCATAGCCAATGCTGCAAATGATCCAGCTGCTACTAATGCCAATACTCAACTCATTTTTTTCTATATTCTTAAAGATTAAAAACTTTTTGATAACCAATAACAATAAACAATGTTAAAGGTTTAAATTCTGATTTTTATATTTCTTTTTCCCTAATCGACTATCTGCCGCCAACTTAAAAGTAAATTGTCGTCAACAAAGCAAAGATAAATGCCTGCAAAAGCGAAACCGCAAACTCATAGGCGAAAAATCGCAATTGGACCAACTATTGGATAGTGAAGCAGAAGCTGTGTCGCATAGAGTAAAAAGCGTCAAGAGAATCATTCAGACAAACATATTTCCAAAAAGTCTGAGCGCAAGAGAAAGCATTCTTCCAAATTCTCCGAGTAATTCAATAATTCCGATCAACAATCCAAGCACAATATCTAAGAACTTTGTGATATAGTCATACCAATGTTTAACCTCTTTCACAATCCCCATTCAATTAACAGGAAGATACTTCTTGATAAACCCAAATCCATGCGAAGCAAATCCATAAGCAAGACTCGCAACAATAGAAATAACCGCAAGCGTTCCATTAGAGACAATATCGAGTCGTCAGAGGTCTAAACACATGATGAGCAGCAGGGCCAAACAAGCACAATCATATCTCCTATCAAACCAAATAAGTTATGCCACACCACAAAGAGAAACAACGTCGTAGTAAACAAAATCGCCTTACGTCCAACATGTTCTCAACCAATCTGCGCAAGCATACTATACACTCCCTCCACAATGAGATCAACCCCTTGAACAAAAACGATTATACGGATTTCTCTTTTTAAGATACGAATAGACTAAAACCAGAATCACAAACACGACCGTCCCCAAAAAGCCCAGCAATCAGCGACTGAAAGAGCGACACCGCCCCAACAGCAACCTGATGCGGAAATATATCTGGTATAAGTGTAGATAAATCCATCCAACATAAAACAAATATAAACCTGAATAGCACAAATATTTCAGTATTCTTTTCTTCTAATCTTCAATCACAGCTTTTGCACTTACAATCTCAAGGACCTCCTTAGTAATTGCATCCTGACGAGCCTTATTATAAGCAAGTGTCAAATCATCAATAATTGTTGTAGCATTGTCCTTTGCTCATTTCATAGCAAGCATACGAGCAGCAAATTCACCCGTTTTATTGTGAAGAACTGCACCATAGACGATTACATTCATCATAATATCATACGCCTTTTTTAACAATTGCCTGTTTCGTCGGCTCAAGCTTCATATAATTGGTGTGCCTCGCTTTTTCCGGCTTAGGAATTTTGATTTCCAATGTCTTCATAAACTGAGCAAACTTTTCTGAAGATAATGGGAAGAGTTGGAATCCCGCCGGAATCTGTTTCATGGTATTCTTAAAGAAATTATACCAAACTTTAATCTCCATATACTTTCCACCTTTCTGAGCCTGACTTAAAAGGAATAAAAGCTCTGACAAATCCTTCGCTCAAAAAGATATCCGACAAAGAATGGGTCGCCACTACTGAATACCCGCGACGAGCACAAAATTCTCTACCCTTCTTACCGATCACATAAACATCCAATTCCTCTTTATGATCAGCATATTCATTTTCAAACTGCTTGAAAAGAGAAGTATTTAGCGAACCACAAAGCCCCTTTTTCAGAAGAAATCAGAATCGCCAATTTTCTATTTGCCTGATCTGATGGCTGAGGAAAAATATCTGTATATGCATTTACACTTGATAACATACCAAGAAAGGTATTCATATAATCTCTCAAATGCTCAGCATTTTTTAACTTTTTGAAGCTTTATCGTAGAGATCACCTCCATCGCACTAGTAATTTTTAATATTTTTTTGTCGAGGTAATCTTTATTTTTCAGCTGTTTAATATCTGCCATTGCTAGTAAAACAAAAAGATTAGAAAGGTAAAAACTGAAACTATTCCGCCGCAATCGTAACAACATTATCTTCAATAAGAGCAAGCCCTCACTTAATGTCTATCTTTTTCGACTTTTTCCGTAAACTCCTCTAGTGAGGTCATTTCTCAAGCCTCCGGTAAATAAGCAATTCTCCCAGCACTGAGTAATGTCATCAAATTGATATGTCCAGGTAAAACTCCAACCAATCACTGAGGAGTTGGGAAAAACAACTTTCCTCACCTTTCCAGAATAGAGCTCTCCATCAATACTCACAATACGAAGTAACATCGAAACTACAAATAAATTAAAATATCACCTTCTCCAAATAAACACCTAGAAGATATAAATTTCCCATATACAATCAAGAGAAAGAAGTCAGATTTTCCACTTTTTTTGTAAATATTTTTATCATATAAATACTATTTTTTTACCAGTAAAAAAATAATATTAATAATATTTTTTTACACAAAATATTGCTAAAAAAAGGAAAATAATATAAATCAATTATTTATTCTCAGAAAAAAACAATGCTCATCTTTCGCCCTTATTATCTGCAAAAAAATCAAAGACATCCTCAAAAAAGGAGAAAAAAAGCTCATTTTTTTCTCCACGGAAGCAGAGGAGTTGGGAAAACAACCCTCCTCAAAAACACTTCAACTAGACACTGATATCTCAGTCAAAAAAATACTATTTCTCTTTTTGAAGACGACATTGTTGCCAAAAATTTCTCAATGCGGATGATTTTTAGAGGCTATATGCAGATCAAGTATGGAATCGACTTTTCAAGAGCCTAGCCTCCTTCTTCTTAATGAAATCCAGTACAGCAAAAACATTATCAGCGTACTTGACGAGCTCATCCAAGATAATACGGTCAAAACAACAATCATCGTAACAGGGTATCGCACAAACCCAAAGTGAAGAATATCAAAATCTCCAAAAATCTGAACTCACACAAACTATCAGTATTCACCCTTTGTCATTTTTCGACTTTCTCTACTATAGATGAATCCACACAACCTATCTTACTATAGACAATCCAAGCCCAATTATGTTCAGAGAACTTCAAGATCTCCTCGAGGAATATCTCACCCGATGAGGATATCCAGAGGTTATCAAAGCAACAACAAAAGAAAAGAAAATACAGCATCTGAGAGCAATTTTGCAAAAAGTATACGACAAAGATGTTGGATTTTTCATTTTCATAGAGAAGAAATTTTGATGTTTCAAGAGTAGTAGAATATCTTTTGTAAAAGAAGCATGCAAGGCTTTAAATACAAGTCTGCTGCTGAAGAACTCGAACTTTCCATCCCACTTCTCAAAAATACATCCTCCTACTCAAAGACACCTATATCATCAGAACAATACCTCACTTTTTCACAGACAAAACCAAGGAGCTTTCCCACCAAAAAAATGATCGCAATAGAGGATATGGGGCTTCTGAGTTATATGACAGAAAAATTTCGGCTCAAAAACTAACAACATTACAACTATCAAAAACTTTGTCTACAATGAGATCATCAAAAACCTGCCAGAAAATTACAAATGTTTTACCTACCAAAAAAATCAATAACTCAGCAATTGATTTTTATCATTCGTGATGCGGAAGGAATGCTAATTCCTATAGTAATTTCAGAAAGTAGCAGCGATAAAAGCTCCTAAAAATCTTCAAAAGTTTTTGAAGAACGCTATGGTCACCAAATCAAAAAAATATCAAAACTACTCCCCTCACCGCAAAAACAGAAATTTTCGAGAAAGAACTAACTATTCTACCGCATTTCATGATTTCAACAGAGTTCTGAGCCTTCCCTTATGAATAACCATTCAAAAATAAAAAAAGCCAGAATTTCTTCAGACTTTTTTCTATTTTTTTCTGCAAATGATTTTTATCTCCTCAGCAAACATCTCGATCTCAGGACTCTCTCTAAAAACATAACTCGCCTGATCATCAACAACCGAGCTCCAAACGACCTCATTTTTGCTCTAAACTACGAGGGACATCAATCACTCTCTGATTTTTTTGATCCCTAAACTTTAACTTCAGATCAAGCAGATCCTGCACAAATCTCCCATCGATCAAAAATATCAATATTCTGCAAAATCTGCTGAATATAAAGGCAAATACTGACACATATATTCTCTGATAAATTCATACGTATATCCAGAATAACACAAAATTGAAGTCTCTGGATAATGCTTCCTCACCTGAGAAATCAGATTTCGAACTTCTGACTGATTTTTCTGGAACCAACGGCTCTCATCATAAAATACTTAAACCTGAGACATACTCCTTGCCTAATTCCTGCAAAAATATCACCAATCACCTCCTGATCAAACACTCTCCCAAACTTAAAATTCCACGAGAGTGCATTGAAGCACCCAGGACACGCGTGACGACATCCACTTACAAACAGCGAAACCCTTAGCCCAGGTCCATTTTGCAGAATCAAGCTTTTTAATAGTCCCATAATACATAAAACTAAGATTCTACCATATAAATACATAAACCTTCTAATTAATATGCAAAACTCTCTTTGAAATCTCTTTCGTCTTTCCTAAATTCCAGAAATTTTCCCCTAGATATCCACAGGTTCTTCTTGTTACATTCATCTTTTTTTCTGATCAGTATTTTTTTACACTGAGGACACTCCCACTGCATATCTTGATTAACTACGATCTCTCACTCAAATCCACATACCTGACAATAATCAGATTTCGTATTAAACTCAGCATACTGAATATTATCATAGATAAACCCAACTAATGTCTCAAGAGCTGTCAGATTTTTCTGAATATTTGGAATTTCAACATACGAAATCGCTCCTCCAGTAGAAATTGACTGAAACTGAGACTCAAAAGCCAACTTCGCAATCGCATCAATATGCTCTCTAACATCTACATGATAGGAGTTAGTATAATATCCTTTATCAGTTACATTTTCAATCTCTCAAAACTGTTTTTTATCAATTCTTGCAAATCTATAGCAAAGAGATTCTGCAGGAGTTCCATAAAGTGAAAATCAAATTCCACTTTCCTCTCTCCATTTAGCGCATGCATCCGTCATCCTCTGAAGAACCTTGCGAGCAAATGCCTCTCCTTTAGGCTGAGTGTGAGAAGCACCAGTAATCAACATTGAAGCCTCATAAAGTCCGATATATCAGAGACTAATTGTCGAATAACCATTCATCAAATAACGATCAATCTTTTCTCCCTTTTTTAGCCTCGCAATTGCTCCATACTGCCAGTGAATAGGACTAATATCTGAAAGTGTTCCTTTTAAGTTCTCATGCCTGCACATCAATGCTTTACGACAAAGTTCCAACCTCTCATCTAAAAGATTAAAAAAATCAGACTTCATCTCCTTTTGTCAAAATCGCAATCTGTGGAATATTGAGCGTAACCACTCCTTGATTAAACCTTCACTCATATTTATAGTTTCCATTCTCATCTTTCCAGTCAGAGAGGAATGAGCGGCATCCCATCGGAGCAAACACATTTCCATCATGAAGCTCCCTCATTTTTCTTAGCTGAGATATAGTCAGGATACATTCTCTTCGCAGAACATTTCACAGCTAACTTAGTTAGATAATCATACTTACCTCACTTGAGTGCATTACATTCATCCAAGACATAAACAAGCTTTGGGAAAGCTGGAGTGATATATACTCCTGACTCATTTTTTTGATCCCTGAAGCCTCTGAGTCAAAATTTCCTCAATAATCTGAGCTGTTTCCTCTAAATATTCATCCTTCTCATCAAGTTCAAGAAACAAAGTAACAAACGGAGACTGACCATTCGTTGTCATCAAAGTATTGATCTGATATTGAATAGTCTGCACTCCAGATGCAAGTTCATCTTTAATTCTCATGGCAACGAGCTGAGCAATCTGTTCATCAGAAAGCTGAGATCAGAATTGTTCTTGATATTTTTTCTGATATTTTTTTCTCGTTACTGCAAGATATTTCCCGAGATGCTTGATATTTACAGACTGTCCACCGAACTGCCCACTAGCAACAGAAGCAATAATCTGCGTCATAACTGTACATGCGACCTGAAAAACTCTTTGGTGTTTCAATCAATTTCCCATTCATCACAGTCCCATTTTTCAAACATATCCTTGATATTCACCAAACAACAATTAAACATCGGCTGAATAAAATAGTCCATATCATGAAAATGCAAAAATTCCTTGATCATGAGCAGCCCTAATCTCTTCTGGCAAAAAGCAATCTACGAGAAATATCTTTTGAAACCTCACCAGCAATCAAATCTCTCTGAGTTGAAGCTAAAGCAGAATCTTTGTTTGAATTTTCTTTCCCTACCTCAACATTATTATTTCTAATCAGTGACAAAATCGAATCATCAGTAGTATTCGCTTTTCTAATCAAAAGCTCTCTGATAACGATAAATAATATATTTCTTAGCTAACTCAGACTTATCAGCATGAATAAGCTCAGATTCAATAAAATCCTGAATCTCTTCAATGCCGATTGTTCCAGACTTCTCTTGCTGTAAATTTTTGAAGGATTTGATCAATCAATGCCTCATCAGCCTGCAAAGACTCAGGAACCTCCTTATTCGCCTTCTGAAGAGCAATACGAATCTTTTCTGGCTGAAATGCAACTTCTTCCCCACTTCTCTTGATTACTTTCTGAATACTCATCTTACCTCAAAAAAATTAGGGAAATAAAAATAGGACTTTAAAAGAGGAGGATTATCACAATATGTTGTATCCAGATCTTTTTATTAAATACAAGATATAGTATTTAAATCAAAAATCAAGAGAAAAGTCTGACTATTTTTTTGCTATATGATAACAGGTAGTTAGCAGTTTTTTTAACATTTCAAGTGAAAAATCTACCTTTTTTTATCACTCAAGAACCTCAATTCATCTCTAAAAATCTAGTCACAAAGCCAATAAAATATATTTTTATATTTTTGTCAAGTTTTTTAACAATAGATTAAATATTATGTAAATAAAAAGAGAATGATCTCCTTTTATGACTTAAACTGATTTGCACACAACTGAATGTTCTCCCGAAACTTAACTCCATAAATCGAATCACCATTATACAAACGTCAAATTTTAGCTGCTTTTTTTCTGGACTATCTATATCAAAATAATAAGATAAAAGGCTTTTTGATTTTTTTAGCTTCAAGTGACTTTACTTTCTCAACCCAATATGCTAAAAAGTTTTTGATCCATTTTTAGGATTATAAGTTTGCCCCTCCGATAATTTCAGATTTATCCTAGCTTTTTTTACCTATCTTATCCATCAAAATATGATAATGCGAAAATGAATATTGTTTTTTTAGCAGGCTCTCGGCGATGAAGTTCTACCTGACCTATAGGAGCATTAGGATCAGATTGAGCATTAGTAGATTCACTTCTGGCAAATGCAGTCATTGCCTGAGCTACCTTTTCTCTACCTATAGTATCCACAACCTGACGAATTTTTTTCTCCATAAATAGGATCCTCTACCATTTCATCTATCGCCTCAAAAGTTTGTTTATAAAAATTTTCTAGAGAAATTTCTCTTTGTTCCTTTGGAACAGGGATAGGAATATACATATCAGCTTTGAGATCCTGAGCCCTAATATTAAACGAACAAATATTCCTTCAAACGGCTGTCGGAGCATAATAGTCATCAGATAGATATGAAAACATAGCCTCCTTAGACAAAGCATTTTCTAATTCAAGAAAGAGTAGCTCACTTCTTTACTTTACAAAAATACATTTCTCCATCTCTCAAAAACCTCGAGTCCTGTCGACAATTTTTCCCACTTGTGCTCTTGAAAAACTTGCTCAGTCTGAATAGTCTTCTGATCTTGAGAGTCTGATTTAGTAAAATAGGCAACTCAACCACCAATACTAGTCACAAGTAAGGCTCAAGCAATCAAGGATCTTGTCTTTTGAGACAATTTCTGCCATTTTTCCTTAGCCATAGTACTTATTTCCTCAATTCCCTGCTTCATCGTCTGACACTCACGCACATATGCATCTTCACCATATCGATCTAAATGATCATGATCAGAATACTTATTTGAAGTCATCAATATCTCCATAAAAAAATAAATTCCCCTTAATTATACTCGAAAACAAAAAAATAAAAAGCAAATATCAACATAATAAAAAGTCTGAATAGTCAGACTTTTTATCTCTCCTTTTGGATCGCGAGTCCACAGGGGAGTTTTTTTATAAATAAATAAATACCAATTCACTCCAAAAAAACAGCATCGCCATCATCACAAAAATCACAACCTTTGAAAAATCTATTCGCTCATTGGAGCAACATCAGCACCATCATCATAAGCGACCAGATTCGAATAAATGCCCTTGTCTCAGCTCTTGTCATTCCAAGTCCCAGAAGTCTATGATGGAAGTGCGTATAATCTCCTTTCAGTGGATTTTTTTCCTCAAGATAAAAATCCTATACAATCCAACCCATATCGCATCAAAAATCGGAAGAAAGCGCGACAATTAGCGTTCAAATCTTGGCACCTCCAGCCACAGCCAAATAAGCCAGCGCAAAACCAAAAACATAATCCCAACATCTCTTACCAACCCTAGAGGCTTAAACTCAATCACTGCATAAATCATGCTAGTTACAAACAAGAAAAAGCCAGATTTTTGAACTATAGTCAGTACCTCTAGGTTTGGAAATTCTGTATAACTCTGAAATACAATATACTTTATCAAAAGAAAAACTGTCAAAAATCCAATCGCTGAAACTCAACTCCCTGTGCATAAATCCCATCAAATCGATTGATAGCATTGATACAAAACATCGTCCAAATCATAAACCCAATCATGAAAATCCAGTTTGGAATTTGATAAACTTCAGCTCACAAAATCAATTCCTGATTACCAATTCCACCGATCCAAACAGCCAAAAAAAGCTGAAACAAAATGCACAATCAACCTAACAAACGGCGGTATCTTGGAAATCTTCCTAAATAACTAAGCTCCTCAATAAGTTCTACCACTCCTATCAAGAGCCCCGGAATCAATAATCACAAGAACAATCTAGAAGAAAAAAATATTCTGGATAGAGTACTCCAACCCCAATTATCAACCCTAAAAATTACAAACACACCTTGTAAGGTAGGCACAGGTTTTCTTGTATTTTTTTAGATCACTTCATGGCTTATCAAGTACGTGCAACTTCTTAAAAAAACAAAAAGCCCGCCTACAGAAACAAAAAAATCATAATCAACCCAAACAGAAAATACTCCATCTTCATGATAAAAAGATTTAAAAACCAGATTTTTCTCTTTATATTCCCAATGCTGTTTGTAGTGATTATGATCATAAAATCTAGAGGATTTCCTCTAATTTTTCCGATCAAAATAAGAAATCAGAAAAAGCAAGCTAATCAGCTTACTTTTTCTCTGGTATTCTAAGGGATATATATATTACTTTCTATAGACTTCAAGCACCTTATTGAATTCATTCGCTCCCGGAGGCAAATTTCCCCAAAGATCTGGATTGTATTCTACAAGTACCGAAGCACCATTAATAACGATATCCTTCTTCTCAGTTCAAACCTTTCCTCAACCGGTTCATTTAAACCAAGTATAAAGTTCAGATCTTCTCGCAGCTACTACTTTTGAAAGATCTCAAATCGCAACTCATTTAATATGAAGATTTCCGTAATTACACCACTGTCAGTTATTCAAGTTCTTCTCTATATTTTTGAGCGCACCGTCTCATGAAGACTCAAATCACCTTCCTGCATAAAAGATACCTTTCACCATCTGACCTGCATGACCATATTTATTAGCATTTCCATTACAACTATTAGTTGCATCAAAGATAATCTTTCCAGGAGTCATAATCATTGCATTCGTATCAAGAGTATCTTTTATAGTAATGTCTCCATCAGCAATAAGAGTAAACGGTTTAGATGGCACATCACCTTTAAACAGGGTATTAAGATCAGCACTTCCCTTATAAATATAGATGGACTTTCAAGGAACCTTCAACAAATTAGAGTTACTAGGGACCGACTTTGCGATCTTTTGAGTATTTATTCTTAAAGGTTCTAAAGAGATTTTTCAGTACCAGCTGGAACCGAATAAGCAGTTGTAGAAATAGAAGATGTAGGGAAAATTGATCCCATAAAAACTCTTTCCATTCTTAAGCTTATACTTATTAAGATCCTCTGTTGCCTTATTTCAAATTCCATATGGACTCTTCTGAATCAAATACGGATCCGTAACAGCAAAGTCCACCTCACAAACTCTATCATCTGTTTTATAGACTGTAGAACCGAGAACTACTTTTTCAATCTTTATCCTTTCCTTCACATTTCCTATATTTAACCTCTTCTAAAAGCAATCTTATACTCTCCAAATCGAATAATATCTTTCTTTGGACCGGATAACTGATTTGGAATACCAACTTGTCACCTATTAAGAAAGCTAGCATTAGAAGTTCCAAAATTTGTGATTGCCAATTTCGATGAAAGTGGAAATAATGTGAGGATAAGACCAGTTATTAAGTGTATCAAACACATTTTTTTACATTACCAAATTTAGCAAGCTCACTACCACCAAATCAACCAGACTTATTTTTGATTTACAAATGATTGGATACGAGGATAGAAACTACCTCCATCATCCCAACCATTAACTCCCACACATGGCACTTCGAAATAATACAAAGGATTAGAATTCTGTTCCCCAGGGCCATATACCTTAAACACACACTGAAAACTATTATCTTCATTCAAAGCTATCTTTCATTCAGCACCATTATCAGAACATTTCATGGTAAAGAACTGTTTCAAATAATTAGCATTGTGCTGTGTTTTTTTGCTCAGGAGTTCCTGTAAATCCTAACTGAGATTCCATATTCCAGTAGAAAGGAAGCACTTCTCACTTCATAATAGAGATTGACCCATTCTCAAGATCAAAACACTTTGGAGCTACAGTAATTCCATCTTTCTGAAGCCTACAATTAGGAGTACAAGTATATCAATTATAACTATCGTCTTTTATGTTCTCATTCTTAAAGAGATATCCATTTTCAATCCTATGAGAAGATCCTTCCCAATCACAAATTTCATTTCAGTCTCTTCTACCATTTCCACAAGAGTAGTTATACCATCATCCTCAACCGCCTCATCATCCTCAACCACCTCATCATCCTCAACCACCTCCACCTGGAGTAGTTACAGCAGCAGGATCTTGACTATGACCAGTACCACCTCATGGAAGTGGATATTCTACACGTCCAGTATTTACCTGATCTCCATTCTTTTTAGCCTTAAGAATAATATTCAAGACATCACCAGGCATAAAAGCACCTGTTCCCATATTCACATTCCACTGAATATCAGTTGGATGTGTTCCAGAAACTGTAGGCACAATAGTATATGCTGGATGCGTTGGATTATTAGGACCAAAAGTAATCACTCCAGTAAAAGCATTACCAGACAAATCAGTAGAATCCAAATACTGAAGATTTCCCTCTATTCTATCCTTGACAATAAATCCAGACAATGGTTTACTTGCATCTTTAATTTCAAGCTTAAAGAAAGCAGTCGATCCATTACTAAATTGCATAGAATTATCATCCCAAGCAGCGCCAGTTTGAGCACTACTTACATATTTTTTTAATGAGAAGTTTTACATCCACAACTCTAGGAGTTGCATCATCTTCATCTTCTCCATTTGGATGATCCGGAGTCACATATTTTACAACACCGATATTTTTTTCTGATCACCATTTACCTTTACTTTAAACTTAATCTTATATACATCACCAGGCAAAAACTGACCACTTGTCATAGTTACCTTCCATTCAAGTTTTGTCTTATTTCCAGACAAATTTTGAACATCAACATTAACAGTATACGTATATGCACCAGTATTAGCTGTCGCCCTGATAAATTCTCCAGTAAAAGCATTATTTGCTAAATCCTTTGAATCTAAGTACTGAAGATTTCATTCAATCACATCACTAACAACAAATCCTGTCAAACCTACTCTTGCATCTCTAACCTCAAGAGTAAAGTACCCAGTCTGTCATTGAGCAAATCCGGTCATCTCAACATCTTCTCTTCCCGCATCAGCTAGTACTTTATTTACGTACTTCTTAATACTTAAATCACCTCCAGGTCTTTTTAGGAACGACATCCTCAGGATCACAATACTCAGGAGGATTTCCATCTGGATTTTTCTACACAAGCTTTATTCGTATAAACTGTCTTTGAACTCTCAGTAAGTTTAGTCTTCATCTGGATTTGGAAGCTCTCACCTGTTTTTAATGGTATCAGGGAACTTAAACTTCCATGTCAAAATATCCAGATTTTTGATTATTTTTACCAGTTGCAAAACTGATTGTTTCCATATTAGGTCTTGCTCCAGTGAGCTGCCAAGCATTATCATAGACAAGTCCAGCAGGCAAGGTATCCACAACAGTCAACCCTGTATAACTTCCAGTTGTTACTGAAACCTTAATTGTGAAAGTCGCAACTTCTCCAGTTGCCAAAACTCTCTTATCAACAACTTTTTCTATAGTAAGTGCTCTATCCTTAAGTGGATATCACTTAGTATCATGATCGACTACAATTTTATTCACAAGAATCTGAACAAGGTTAATCCTCTGATCAACATAATCAGCCTTTACCCTACCTGTTAAAAAGCAAATATCCCTCTTGCAATGGAGCAAGATTAAAACCTGAATATTCTATAACTTGAACAGCTCCACTCATAAATTGCCCACTTACATATGGAGTAACACCATGGATTTCGCTACTTACATATTCTAGATTTTGAGGCAAGTAATCTCTTACGCTCACATTATTAATCTGAACATTATGAGGATTTTTAAATGGCATCTTGAATCCAACAAGTTCTCCTACGGCATACCCTATGTCCAGCAGGTCCTGTAAGTTCTTTCTTAATATTTGGTTTTTGGAGTTGTAAGAAGAATCTTTACACCATCATGATCATCCTCATCCGTTGCATCAGAACATCCCTGTGCCTGAGCAAGCTTTCCATTTCCAGTCACTAAATGTCATTCCCTAAAACAATCATTCGTTGAATTATTATCTGGAGTACTATCCTTATCTGTCGTATTATAATCTCCAGAGTTATCCTTACTAATTTCTGCATAATTAGTAATCTCAGTCCCTGTAAAGTGTTCTGAAATCTTTACACGAAGCATAAGGGTAAATTCTCTATTAGGAAGAATTGTCTGAGTCAATGTTTGCGTAATTTTTTTCCACCTCCAGCATTCGTCCAAGTTGGATCATCAAGCTCAAGTCCATCTGGCAAATAATCAGTTACTTCAATATTCTTTGCCTCTTTATTCCCCTGGTTATACAAGGTAATCTCAAAACTCAAACGCTCTCCAGTAAGATAAGTCGCCTTTGGGTTAAAAATCTTTTTTTGTCAAAAGCAAGATCATACTTTGCCTCTGGAGTCTTAGGAGTAACTGTAAAGTCTACACCATCATGGTCATCCTCATCTGTTGCATCTGAACATCCCTGCGCCTGAGCAAGCTTTCCATTCCCTGTCACCAAATGTCCAGCTCTAAAACAGTCATTATTCACATCAGAATCTGAGTACTATCCTTATCTGTAGTATTATAGTCAGCAGAATTATCCTTACTAATTTCTGCTAAATTTCTAATCTTATTACCTGTAAAATTTGCCGAAATCTTAGTCTGCAAAGTTATAACTACTGACTGCCCAGGTACAATCTCCTGAATCAGTGTTTTTACAACTTTTCCAGCTCCAGCATTGGTCCAGCCTGCATCATCAAGTTCAAGCCCATCTAGTAAATAATCAGTTATCTCAATATTTTTGGCAACATAATTTCCTGATTGATTACAGTAATCGAAAACTTCACTGTACTTCCTGTCTGATAAGGAGCAGGAGTCTCAGCACTAATCACTTTCGTCAATGCTAAATCATAAATCTTATCATTCTTGGTTTGCACTACAGTCTACTGGAGTAGTTCCAGCTAGACCATTACATTTCCAAGTCCATTTATTATTAGCGAATTTGAATTCTGAAACTGTTCCCTTTTCACAAAGATAATTTCCTCCAGTTAAGTTATCAAGAGTCTTTCCATTATAATCACTCTTACATACTGGGAGCTCATTATTGATCGGTTGACAAGACGCATTACATCCGCCATTTCCCCATCCTACTTTATTTAGGTCATTTGGATCACATTTTTCTCACTTATCAGCTTGCAAAACTCCATCTCAACACCAATTAGCATAGAAGTAGAAACATTCCGTATGCTTACGCAAATCTCAAACCTTACCAGCACCTAAGAATTGACGATAATTTGTATGAACTCTCAATAAAAATGCTGGAGCATCCTTATTTGTACCGGGAGCAACCGATCTTAACTGAATTCCTCTATCACTATCTGCCTGAAGATACTTATCTGTAAACTTAGGGTCAAAGATATGGTACAAATCTCCAGCCTTTGAGGTATACCAAAAATGAGATCTCCTACTATTATTTACATAGTTAAACAATGGACGAGACATATCCCAATTTGTAGTTGACTGAAGTTTCTCCCAAGTATAAGGATATTTATTCTCCTTATCATAATACAAGTAAGTATTATCTGAAGAATTCACAAATTCGTCATAAATACCCTAGCTCTAGACCATCATTCATAGATACTTCAAGCATTAAAACATTGAGAACAACTATTATTCGAAGGTTGATTACCACAAGAGACTTCCTGATATGGAGCAGCAAACGTATTACCGACTCACAAAATCAACAAAGGCAATGCAAATAACAAGAATTTAAAGCTTCTCATCTTTTTTTAAAAATATAATTATAAAACCTCAAAACTATTTATAAATATCTATACATCTAAAAGGATTTTCCTCAGTTATTGAAGGGGTAGGAGCTGATGGAGGAACATTTGGAGCACCTGCAGGATTTGTATTAGATGTATCCTTTTGGTCTTTTACTGTAACCTCCCCCTTACCCTCATTACCGGTATCTTCTGATCATGCAGGTTTATTAGACGGTGGAGTATCTCACTCATCTCCCTCATTCAGTTTTCTCTCAATCACCTCCTTCCGTAGTCGGAGTACCAGGACTATCCGTGTGGAAACGTGCAACCTCTGCAGCGACAGCGAATCTTCTCGTAGTGTTATTATTCTGGATATCACTCTCCATACTTGCTACTACTTGAGCTGATCCAGCAATCTCGGCTTCAAATCTATTCTTACCTCCATCAGGATTACCTGGAGTTCCTCCAACATTAAAATGAAGATCTCCAATCATTACCATATGGTTCACACACTGAGCAAAATATCCAGTAGAGAAAGCAGCCGACATAGTAACCTTTTTTAATCAAATGTCAATAGCTTCTCACTTCAAAAGACTTCAAAGCTGAGCATAAACAGCCTCTCTCATCTCCTCCAAAGTCTGCGTACTTCAAGTCCTTTCCTTAAGACTCTGAAGAATATTCACAACAAGAATTGAATCTTCCTGGAAAAGCTGTTGTAAAACATGTAATTTTACTGCTTCAGGAATAGGAAGCTTATTCTTATTTTCTGTTCACTCAATAATATGAGGGTTGATAATAGGTCTCATCATATCTGCAGGATTCCCATAGTTATAAGCAATAACCCCTTCCTTTACTACAGATGATACTTGAGATTCAATATTTTTGAGTTCCTTCATTCATTGACTTAAATAAATTTGCATAGTCCTCATAACAATCAAATTGACCAGATTTTTTAGCATTCAATCTCTTCATTTTTAGCGACAATCTTCGTAGAAATATCTGTAGTAATCTGATTAAAATGTATTCTTATTAGACTCAGCACCATATTGCAGTTGATATTTATTATTTTCATTCGTTCCTCTTACATTTGCTGTTCTACTAAACATACCATCTAGTGCTAGAAGTAGCTGTTGCAATTTTACCTTACTAGCATAATCTGTTTTCTCCTTTAATGCATACAAGCCTCAACTTCCTCCCAATATATCTCTAAAAATTCCAGCTTTATTCGCACCGTCTGAATGCTGAATATATCCATCCATATCTAACAACAACGCAATCATCTTATCTGCCGCGAGATCTATCTTCGTATAATCTCACCTTTCGGTAATTCACAACAAAAATCAGACAAAGCCTTTCTCCAAGCAACATATCCATTAGTTAAAGAAGCCCTACCTGTAGCTTTATGAGCTACATTTCTAATCGCGTTTGACTTCAAAAGACTCAAATTTGTATAGACCCCATCAATAAGCCCCTGTATATCCGGATCTACATTCAAAACATCAGCAGATATAGGAGCAGATTTAGGAAGCCCCTCAAATTTTACTTTAAAATTTTTCCTTACCAGTTTGAATATCTTCAAACTTAAACTCTACCTCACCACTCGTTGTATCAATCACAAGATGTTTCCCTCAGGGATAATCACTGCATTCAAATCATCGCCTGTCACGAAAGAACCATTATTAAACAAGGCATAAAACCGTCTTCCCATCTTCAGTTGTGTTTTCATAGTCAAATTTGCATATTCTGCAGGAAATTCATAACCAGCCTTGACAACTTGATCCTTCAATTCCTTAAATGCTCTAGCAAACTTCTGTTCATCCAAACTAGCAGCCAATTTTGGCAACTTTTTCTGGAGAAATCTTAGCTTCTGAGTTAAGATTCCACTCATTCACTTGATTATTCAAAAAAATCATTCACCGAATCCTTTGTAACAATCTGCGCTGACTTATCCGTCCTATGAGCCCCGATATCCAAGGTCATAGCTTTTGAATCAGACAAATATCCACTTGAAGCTCTCAAAAGAGTATTTTTATGAACAACAATCGTCCTTTTTTCTTTATCAATTTTTATATTCTGCTTAATCGCTGGACTCAAAGCAATATTTGATTTTTGCAAGCAACTTATCCAAAGAAATCTGAATATAATCAGCATCTTTTTCATTCTTCGACAGCAGCCCCATCTTGATCAGCTACAAGCAAAATCGTTCCTCTCTCAACCCCAAGTTGCTGCTCAAGAGCGATCAAATTATTGCTCAAGTTCTCATCCACAAGCTCTCTATTTCACTTTCATGTCTCTCTCATAGCAATAAAATTCTGAATCGATTCTTTTTGTATCAGAAGACCCATGAAATCTGTGCTTTTGCAAACTTCAAAATTCCAACTACTGGGATCACTCCTTGAAAAAAAGCTAACTGAAAGCCCAGCTCCAGAAATATACCATCCCTTATCGGCAAGTTTAAGCGCCTGCATATTTGACTCAAGCTTGAGAATATGCACTCGAAATTTCCTCAGCAATCAAAGAAACATTAGCCTCATCCATTTCAACTCAGTCATAATATTGCAAAAATCTGACCAAGGTTTTTAACAGCAGCATCAAGAGTTTCTTTCTTAGTTTTTCGGATATCTAGCCTCTAATTTCTCCTTAAGAAACTTCTCATCAAATTTATACTTCTCTCAAGTAAACTTTTTTTCAGGATCTTTTTCATCAGAAGAACTCATCAAATCCACAACTAAACTACCAACACTTGATTTAATCTTTTCCTGCATCTGCAATCTACCAGCATCAAGATCTCTATCTACTCCAAGATTAATATTCCATCCAATTATGCCTGGAGCAATTAAACCTCCAACACCAAAATGTAAAGGTCTTTTCACTTCTATCATCAAGCGATTTATCTTGCTTAGAATTTTCAAAGGTATATCCAAGTCCAGCACTTCATCCCAAAAATTGGGATTGATAAAAGATTAGTTCCAGCAGAAACTCCAGCAAATCCCTTTAAATCTACCATTTGCAGAAAGATCTACACTACCATTCCATGCAAGATTCACTCCTGCATTGATAGATCCATCTTCGCTGTATCTAGCTCCAAAATTAAATGAAAGTCCCTTCAAAATCCTAGTAAGCGGAATATCTACTCCAGCACCAAGCCCAGACTGCCTCAATTGCAGCTGCCTGTCCTTCTAGTACCTCTCTAAGTCCTTCTCTAGAAGCTTTTGCATCCATATCTCTAAGTTTCTTAAGCTTTTCAGCCGCCTTCTGATAATTTTTCCGCATCTTTATATCTTCCTTCTACCTTAGCCTTTTGCAGATTTGGCCTCAATTTCCGTTACTTTATCTCACACTTCTTTAATAATCTCTCTAGCACCTTGTTCAACCACTTGATCTCTCATATTTCTTTCCTCCAAAGTTAAAGGAAGATCAGTCGTCATTGCTTTCTTATACTCATCAAAAGCATTCTCTCCATACTTAAGGATATAATTCATATCCATCGGAGGATTCTTAAGAAAATTCTGAACTGCAGTAAAAGTTTCAAAAATCCTGAATAACATCATCTACAGTCAGCTTTTTCTTGCAATTGAGACTTATTAGCCTTAGAAACAGCATTTAAAAATATTTTCAAAAGCCTGCTTTTTCTCCTGGAGTAACAAATTTACTAAACATTTCCTTAATCTGATTTCTCCCTTGATACCAGTATCGCCATAAACGATCATACCATCTAGGTTAAAAATCTAGACAAAGATCCATCACCTTATCAATATCATCCTTAGTCACATTTTTACTTTCTTTTAATTTAGAAAATCTCTCATTTCTAGGCAATTTACGTAAATCTAGGGCCTTTTTCCACTTCTGGATTAAAGGTATCCAAAGCTGATTGAAAACGAACCAGTTTGTCTAATTAAATCAAAAATACTTTCTCAAATTTGCCCCTGAGTTATAAGCATCAGCATCCTTAATATCGTGGCTAGCATTATAAAAATCTGCAACCTCTCTCAAATATACTACTCACCTCTGCCCAGCTCTCCTATCAAGCTCAACTTTCTTTCTTAATCGTCAAACCATTATCCGCGAAATTTTTTAACAATATCTTCGTCAGAAAAAAATCATTAAGTGAATAATTATGGATAAAATCAAGTACAAATTTTTCAATAAGGGTTCAATCTGTGGTAACAGACTTTCCAGAATCTCTAATAACATCACTAACTATACCAGCAAAATGCCCTCATAATTTGAGTCTCTTTAGCTGAAGTTTAAGAGAAATTTCAACATGCTTTTGCCTTTTGATTCAAGCTCCTGAGACGAAAGCTCCTTAAACACTTTTCTAGTTTCTCTAGCTATTTTATGTACTCTTTTTTTGTCATTTTTTGTTTCACTTCCCTTCACTGTAAGTTCATTCTGATCTACTACATCATATGCATCTATAATTCTAGACAAATTAGAAATCTGATCCGCCACCTCTGTAGTAAGATCCCTCAAGCTCTTTCTGTAGACTATCTTGCAAATTTTCCAATTCAGTACGAAGCCCTCTAAGTTTTTCCTTAATCTGAGGAGACTGTTCTTGATCTAACTTCTTCTGCACATCAGACAAAGATTTTCTAATCTCATTTTAAAGCAACATCATACTTAGCAGAAAGATGCTTTTTGTTGAAAAATTACAGCCAATTCTGACTTTTTCATCCTGAGTTTTTTAGCACTTTCAAATGCTTTCTTAATTAAAGAAACCTGATTCTTACCATTAAGAATTTCATTAATTTTAGGCTCATATTTAGAAAAAAATTTCTTCCTAAGCATCTTCCTAGTAATTGCCTTTATCACCATCCTTCTCCTCCAAGACAAATTTATTGAGCTCAGCAACAGCCTGATCATCAACAATATCTGTACCATACAGACCTTCTTTAATCTTGTCAGCCGTCTGAATATTTTTTTAGTTTCTGGATTACTCATCTTAATATACAATAAATCATAAAAATAGATATATACTTAGGGGAATAATTATGCCTCAGTAAGGATCGCATCCAAATCTCTTCAAAGTGAATTGATTCTGACTTCTTTTCCTTCCTTTTTATTGCTTCAATATTATCAATCGCAAGTTGGAGTTTCCTCTTCTGCTGATCATTTGTCGAATGTACAACACTCTAAAGAGCTCAAAGAAAGTATCAATCTGCTGATCATTAAAAATATCATACCCTCATCAGTACAGCAAATCCTCTTGCCGGTTCCCAGATATCTTTCACTTTATCTAGAAAGGTAATGATATACTCCTTTTTCGTCATCTTTCATAACCACTATGATATAAAATTCTTCATAGATAATTATACAGCAAAAATATTTGTCATCTTTTTCAAAAATCCCATACATTTAATACTTGCCTTTTTCTCTATTTTTTATGATATAATATATTTCAGTATAAAAATAACAAAAACTGACTCTAACGTCAGTCTTTTTCTATATTTTAAAAATCAAATTATTCGTAAGCTTCATACTTCTTCATAACAAGTTCTCCTTCAATCTTATTCACAATTTCTTGAACAACTCCTACGATAATAATCACTCCTGAACCAGTCACTACGGTTGGTAGCGATCCAACAGCTTCAACAATAGTCTGAACAAAAGGAATCCACTTTAGAATATAACTATAGATACCAATCAAAGCAAGTCCTAAACCTCCCCAGAGGCAAAGATGCATCAAGATTTTATTAATATATTGAGCTGTAGCTTTTCCAGGTCTAATAGATGGGATAAAACCTCCTCTTTTCTGAATATTATCAGAGATCTTATCTGGACTAAAGGTAATCATCGCATAAAAGAAAGTAAACAACACGATGAAGATCACATAGCAAAAGATAGCCCAAACTCCAGGATTCGCAGAGTAGATATTAAAATGAGTCTCTACCCACTGAGCAACTGCTACTAATTTCACATTTGCTGGATTAAATTGAGTAACTAACTTTAGCCAAGAGGTATGGGAATGAAACAAATGCCATACCAAAAATAATAGGCACCATTCCTACTGGATTAAGAGGAATTGGCAAAGAAGAAGACTGCTGAGCTTTTTCCTTGCTTAGCATAAATACTAGGGATCTCCTTCACAGACTTTAGAATAAAGATAGAAAGGATCACAAGTACCAACACAATCACCAAGACAAACATAAGCATTCCCCAAACACTCTGAGCAGTAGCAAATGATGAATACAACTGTTGAGTAATTCCAGCTACGATTGAAGCAAAGATTAGCATTGAAATACCATTTGAGATTCCCTTACTTGTAATAAGTTCTCCAAGCCACATCAGCATAATAGAACCAACCATCATGGTAAATCCAGCCAAAAGTACATTAACAAGAGAAGTATCAATCACAGCTCCACCAAGCATACTATTGATCAAATACACTGATCCTATTCCTGTAAAAATGCAAGAGGAAGAGTCAAATATCTTGTATATTGATTAATCTTAGCTTGTCCAACTTCTCCTTGTTCACTAAGTTCCTCAACTGCAGGTATAACCACTCCAGCAAGCTGCATAATAATTGAAGCCGTAATATATGGAGAAATACCAATAGCAATAAAAGAAAAACTGATCTAATGCCCCTCAAAGCAACATTACGAAATATCCATAGTCAGATGTCCCTCCTAAAGTATGAGAGAGGAGGGCTCAATATCTGCAAATGGAACAGGAATAAATACCAAGAGCCTATATACTGCCAAAATAGCTAAAGTAAAGAGAATCTTGTTTCTAATAGTCTTATTCATAAAGACTTCACGAAGTTTTTGAAAAAAACTTTTCACACCCTTCATTCTCATGAAATAATAAGTTAAAGTATACCTGATAGTAATAATTATTTCCTCTAGTATGTCAAGCAAAACACCAAGAGCCACTAGTAGAAGAAGAAAGCACGGTAACTCAGTACTGTGCTTCTCATATTCTAGTGTATAATAGGTTATTCTACGAATTATTTAATATTTCCACCAGCATTTTGAATTTTTTGCTTAGCAGAGTCTGAAAATTGCTCAATTCCTTCAAAAGACAATGCCTTAGTCAATTCTCCATTTCCAAGAATCTTGACCTTATCTTCAGTTGAATGAAGGTATCCTAGTTCAACAAGAACTGGCTTAGTTACGATATCTGTAACCCTAGTATCCTTTTCAAGAGTAGCCAAATTAAGCACTTCATAAAGTTCAACAAGCTTATAATATCTCTTGAATCCTCTATGCTTAGGCATTCTCTGTACTACAGAAGTCTGTCCTCCTTCAAAGAAAGGCTTCATAGAATGTCCACTTCTTGCCTTTTTGACCATTACATCCTCTTCCAGAAAAATTTCCTCTTCCAGAAGCATTACCTCTACCTCTTCTATTAAGTTTGTCTTTTAGACCCTTACTTCTCACCAAACTATGAAGTTTCATGTATCATTATCATAAAGAGTAAAAACCTGACTATTCAGCTTTTTTCCAGCCTTCTTTGTTGTAGCCTTCTTAGCTGGAGCCTTTTTGCAGCATCAGCTGTCTTCTTTTGGAGCAGCCTTCTTAGCTGGAGCCTTTTCCTCAGTTGCTAAAGCTTCTACTTGAGCCTCTTTCGCCTCAGAAATAGCTTCCTCCTTCTTATCTCCCTTAAGTGCTGTAAAAATAATCAGCATGCTTATATGCAGACAAAGCCTGAATAGTTGCTAGTGCATTATTAGCTTATTATTTGAACCAACCATCTTTGAAAGGATATTTGAATATCCAGCAAGTTCCAATACAGATCTGATAGATGAACCAGCCTTAAGTCCAGTACCCTCTGAAGCTGGCAAAAGCTTTACAATACAAGCCTTATACTTCATAGAAATAGGATACGGAACAGTATCATTCTTTGTCAATGGCACCTCAAAAATATTCTTGTAAGCTTCATGAGAAGCTTTTTGAACAGCACTTGCCACATCATTTCCTTTTAGAAATACCAAGTCCGATTTTTCCCTTTCTGTTTCCAATCAAAATTGTTGCTCTAAAAAGAAAGCCTTTCTACCTCCAGTAGTCACTCTCGTAACTCTTCTTACCTCCAAAAGCAATTCATCAAATTCCTTCTTTGGCTTTTTCTCTTCTAGTATCTCTTTCTGGTCTCATAGACATAGTAATTTATATAGATAAATAGTATTTCAAAAAGAAAACTTAAAAACTGAATTCCTCCTTTTCTCAAACCATCAGCAAACGCCTTAATTCTTCCATGGTACAAATATCCATTTCTATCAAAAGCGATCTTCTACACCTTTTTCCCTTAAGAACTTCTGCAAAACTTGCTCCTGCAGCTTCAGCTCTTTGAGTCTTAGTCGCTCCTGATGCAGTTTTATCTGAAGACACTGCAACTACATTTCCTTGTGCATCAAGTACCTGAGCAGACACATAGAGATTAGATCTCTCACCAAAAAGTCTATATTCAGGATGAAGATTCTTAATCTTAGTATTTACTTTATTTTTTCTTCTCAAATACTTTCTAATCTTCTCTTGAAGCTTTATTCTTCAAATAACTCATAACAATAAACATATAATAATGTAAAATTACATTCAATAGCTATTATTTCTAGCAGATTTTTCCTGGCTTAATCTTAACATACTCATCAAAATATCTAATTCCCTTTCCTTTATATGGTTCAGGCTTCTGTGAGATCTAAGCTTAGCGGCAACCTCACCAACAAGTTCCTTACTAATACCTGAAACAAAGATAACAGTGTTTCCTTTAGGATCTTGTTCAACCTTCATATCAATTCCTTCTGGAAGTGGGAAATTAACCTTATGAGCAAATCCAAGTGAAAGCACCAAAGTTCTACCTTCTAACTTAGCAGAATATCCTACTCCAATAATAAGGAGTTTCTTTTTCATATCCATTAGAAACTCATTCTACCATATTAGCAGTCAAAGTTCTTGCCAATCCCCAAAGATTTTTTTATACTCATCAGAAAAGAATAGAAAAAGTCAATTCTGATTCATTTTTCGATTTTTTACTCCGTGAGGAAAGTTCCAAGACAAAGTCCCTTTAGGACCTGTTACCTTAACTCAATCCTTCAGCTAATTCAACCTCAACTCCTTGTGGAATATTTAGAGGTTTCTTACCAATTTTTGACATCGAATCGCAATTTTTAAATAGTAAAGTAATCTATTAGGCATATATTAATAAATCTCAGCAATTAATTCACCTCCTAATTTCTTCTGTTTAGCCACGTGCGCTGGCAAAAGTCCCTGATTTGTTGAAATAATTCCAAGTCCCTTTCCTCCAGCAACACTCTTTAGATCTTTATATCCAACATACCAAGGTCTAGATGGTCTAGAATAGAACTTTACAGAAGGAATATCATTCACAGGATTTACCACCTTTTTTCAATTCAATAGAAATCTCCTTTTTAGAGTCAGTTCCCTGAATTGAAAAATCCTTAACAAACCCATATTGCTTCAAAAGATCAAGAATATTAGCCTTAAACTTTGAATAAACAACTCCATCTACTGTAGTTCTTCTAGCCATATAAGCATTCTTTATCCTTATCAACAAATCATGAACTGGTGCATTAACATAACTCATTTTTTATCAGTACAATTCATAAAATAAAACAAACTATTACCAACTAGCCTTCTTAAGTCCCATAATCAAACCGTCTCTTGCATATCTTCTAAGACACACTCTACAAATACCAAAATCTCTAATATAAGCCTTAGATCTTCCGCAAAGCCTACATCTATTGTAATACTTTGTTGGTTGTTCTAGTTTTTTTCTCCTTTAACAAACCTCTTTTCAAACATTTTTTTCATTGTTTAGCTTTTTAATGCAGTTCTTGCCATCAGATAACAAATGATAAATATAAATAATTTTACTTAAAGATGAATCCAATCTCTTGAAGCAACGCTTGAGATGCCTCAGGAGTACCTGCAGTACTTACAATTGTAAGCTGAAGTCCCATTGGAAGATTTACATCATCAACTCCAAGTTCAGGAAAAAAATATTATAATTCTGAAGTCAAAGATTTAGATTTCCCTTAGGATCAAAATTCTTCTTAGAAACTCCACTAAAATCTCTAATTCTTGGCAAAACCATCTTTTGCAAACCTATCCAAGAAATCGTATGCTCTTACTCCTCTCAAAGTAACCTTAAGCATTACAGGCATTCCTTCTCTAAGTTTAAAGTTAGAGATAGCCTTCTTAGACCTAATCAATACAGGCTTCTGACCAGTAATTCTGATCAAATTCTTTTCAAATTCTTCAAAATCTTTATGTCCCTTTCTCGTCACCAAAGAACCGATTCCCTATAGAAACGATTACCTTGTCAATCTTTGGAACCTGATTGATATTCTTAAGTTGCAAATGATCCTTAAGTTTTGCAAACAATTCAGATTTTTTTCATACCTAAACAATCAAAAAAATATTTAAAAACAACTAATCAATAACCTTTTCCATTTTTTTCTTAGCCTTTCTTACCTTCTTTCCATCCTTACTTACTTCTACAGCAATTTTAGTAGCAACCTTTTGGTCTGCAAGATAGTAAGCCACATTTGATACATGCAAAGGCAAAGTCTTCTTTACAAATCCTTGTCATTTCACAGCCTTCTTTACAACATTTACATCCTTAAGGTAAACCATATCTCCATCTACAGCTTCAATTACAGAAACCGCACCTTTAGACTTACCTGAAATAACAATTACTGGATCAGATTTTCTAAGCTTTTTTTCATTAGATAATACAATTACAAATAAATTTAATACGCTATTACAAAACTTCTTCCGCCATATTAGTAATATTTCTATAATTTTCTCTAAGCTCTCTTGCAACAGGTCCGAAAAACTCTCTTACCAATAGGATTCATATTTCCTTTAGCATCCTTTGTAAGAAGAACAATAGCATTATCAGCAAACCTGATATAAGTACCATCCTTTCTAGCAATTTCCTTTTTTTGTCCTTACAACAACAGCTTGACAAACCTGTCCTTTCTTTACTGAAGCCGCAGGAGTTGCCTCCTTAATAGCAACAACAACTCTATCTCCAACTCTAGCGATTCTTCCAGAAGATCCTTTCAAAACTCTGATAATTTTTGCCTTTTTGCTTTGGGTGTTATCAGCAACCACAACTAAAGATTCTTGTTGCAACATTCTCAAAAACTAAACAATCTAAAAACTATAATACCTCTATAATATTCCACTTCTTCATCTTAGAGATAGGTTTTACCAATCTAATCTTTACAGTGTTTCCTACCTGTGCCTTTATTTTTCAGCATTATGTGCAAAATACTTCTTTCTTACAACAAATCTCTTCTTGTAAATAGGATGCATTTTTACAGATTTTTACCAAAAACAACACAAGTCTGGTTCATCTTATCACTTACAACCTCTCCAATCAATTCCTTAATATTTTTTCACCGATAATTGTCATTATGCATTAATCTTAGATTGTAAAACAGTATTGATTCTAGCGATCTTAACTCTCAAGTCTCCGATTTTTATGAGTTTCCTTAAGTGCTCTCACGCTATTTTTTTCATTCTTAGTTCAAAAGAGTTCCTGCTTCAATTGTTTTCTCATAGCAACCAACCCCCTTCACATCCTTAGAAATAAGTTCTTTCATAAACAAACCAGTTCCTTTCATCTCAAAAAAACACTTTAGTGGTATAAAAATATTACTTAATTTCTCCCTTCGCTACAAATCTTGCCTTAATTGGCAACTTTTTTCGCAGCACTGATAATTACCTGTTCAGCTAACTCTCTAGAAAGTCCTGAAAGTTCAAATACGATCTTCCCCTTTCTTACTGGAGCTGCATAAATATCAACATCTCCCTTTCCAGATCCCATCGGCATTTCAAGTCCTTTTTTTAGTAATAGGAGTATCAGGGAAAAACTCTCATCCAAAGCTGACCAACCTTTTCTTGTATGTCTAACAATAACCTTTCTGGCAGCCTCAAGTTGCTTATTAGTAAGGTATCCACTAGTAGTAGCCTTAAGCCCATATTCTCCAAATGCTACATAGTTTCCTCTAGCACTTTTTCCTTTCAATGATGGAACTATTTGCTTTCTATATTTCCATTTTTTTGGAGTCAACAACATGATAATAACAAATCTCAATTAAAAAAATATACCAAATCTGAACCAATATCAACTGACTAAAAACTAGTCTAAATTCAGAGTTTTTCTTTGCTTTCTTCTTTGTACCAGTAAGTACTCACTTTTCAATCCAAACCTTAATTCCAAGTACTCCGTACTTAGTCATAGCCTGAAGATAATGATAATCAATATCAGATCTAAAAGTCTGCAAAGATACTCTACCATCAATAAACTTTTTCGCTTCTAGCAATATCAGTACCTCCAAGTCTTCCTCCGATCTGAATCTTAATACCGCTCGCACCCTTTTCCATTACTCTAGAAAGTACTTGTTTTACAACCTTTCTATAAGGCATTCTAGCCTCAAGCTGAGAAGCAATATATTCAGCCATAATCTTAGCAGAAAGTTCAGGAGTTCTTACTTCTTTGATAGCAATCTTAAAAGGCTTACCAAACTTCTTTGTCAATTCCTCTTCCAAAGCCTTAATCTTTTTCACCGTTTTTTCACATAATAACACCAACCTTTGATGCGAAAAGAATAATTTCACCTTCTTTTGAGAGTCTTTCTAATCACAACCTTAGCCACACCAGATCTAGCAAGCTTCTTTTCCAAAAAATCTCTCACTTTAATATCTTCAACAAAGAAATCTGCAGATAGTCTTCTTGTCTTTGCGAACCATTCAGATGGTCGTGATTTCATAATTCCAACTCTCATTCCTATTGGATTTACCTTTTTGTCACATATTCACAAACTACTTAGTATTTAAAACAACTTTTACATAAGATCTATATTTCTCATAATGACTAATTCTTGATCTAGAAACAAATCTAACTCTCTTAATCTTTGGACCTCTTCCAACATAAATTCTATCAATAACAAGAGTATCAAGCTCCATTTTATCATTATGTACCGCATTAGCTGCAGCTGACTTTTACAAGCTTTATAGAGTACCTTAGCTCCCTTCTTAGGCATATACTCCAACATATCCAATGCCTTAACAACAGATTTTCATCTTACAAGATCTGCTACAAGATTCATCTTTTTCTCTGAGCAAAGTGCATATCTCAACTCTGCTGTAACCTGTTTACTCATAATACCATAAGATTTAATAGTTAAATACACATTCAGAAAAACCTGAATTTAATTAGAAAGGATGTCCTCTAAAGAGTCTTGTAGGAACAAATTCACCCAATCTATGTCAGAGCATATCTTCAGTTACATAAACAGTCACAAATTGTTTCCCATTATGTACCGCAAAAGTATATCCAATCATTTCTGGCACGATATGACAAGCTCTATCCCAAACCTTAATTACTTTCTTATCTCCAGTTTCGTTCATCTTTAGAAGCTTTATTCATCAATTTCTCATTTACATAGAAACCTTTTTTTAAGAGATCTAGCCATTTAACAAAAATATATACAAATAAAATTCTTTCCAAAAAAATTATTTTCTCTTTGAAACAATAAATCTATCAGACCATTTCTTCCCCTTTCTTGTCTTCATTCCAGAAGAAACAAGCTTTTCCACTAAATGACTTAGGTCCTCTCTTTGAACCAATAGGAGAGTGAGCCTCTCATCCTCCAAGTGGATGGTCTACTGGGTTCATATTCTTTCCAAGAACTCTTGGCTTTCTACCAAGCCATCTTTGTCTACCAGCCTTACCAATAACAACATTTTTATGATCTCCATTAGAAATTTCTCCAATAGTAGCCCAACAATTCTCATTAAACTTTCTAACTTCTCCAGATGGCATTTTTTACAAACACAACCTTCAAAGCTTCATCCCTACCAGCAATTATAGCCACAGAACCAGCAGACTTAATAAGCTTACCCTCAGAAAAAGGAGTAATCTCAAGATTAAAAATATTCATACCTTCTGGAATATCCTTAAGTTGCTTTCTGTTTCCAGGAGCAATTTCACTAGAAAGACCATTAGCAACCTTCTGTCCTACGGCAATACCCTTCCATGCCAACACATACCTCTTCTCTCCATCAACAAAGTTAAGAAGAGCAATTCTAGCAGTTCTATATGGATCATATTCAATAGAAGCCACCTTTGCAGGAATATCTAACTTATTATATCCCCTTAAAATCAATGATTCTATAAAGCCTCTTATGACCTCCAGCCATAAATCTAGAAGTAATTCTTCATTGATTATTTCTACCTCCAGTTCTTCCAAGTGTTACTGTAAGAGATTTTTCAGGTCTCTTTGAAGTAATCTCTGAAAAATCATAACCAATCATGAACCTTCTAGAAGGAGTGTAGGGTTTATACTTTTTTACAGCCATCTAAATCACATACTTACAATACTAAATAATTCTTATACAGCAAATTCAATCTTTTGATCTTTTTCCAAGAGTCACAATAGCCTCTTGAAAGCTCTCTTTACAAGCTTTCTTCTTTTCTCTTCCCTTGAATGCAGTATTCACAATATTAATCTTCACAGGATTAACCTTATAAAGATATTGAATAGCTACATCAACATCATTCTTATTAGCATCATTATGTACCTTAAATACATATTTATTAGCTAATTCCTGCTGTCTATAAGATTTTTTTCAGTCAAAACAGGAGCCAAAAATAATGTCATAAGGACTAAACTTTACAAGAGCCTTAGTAGCAGTATTTTTTTCTAGCTCTTCTCTGCAATTTCTCTTTAAATGTCATAATGTTGTAACAAAAACATAAATATTTTAATAAAAGTTAAGCCTGATTCACAATTTCTAATGCTGGCTTCAAGAACACAACAGCATCTGCATTCATAAGATCATAAGGATTAAGATAATCCACCAACAAATATTTCACACCTTCAATATTTCTAAATGACTTTACAATACCATCCTCTTTCTTATCCAAAACAAGCAATACCTTCTTTCCACTCTGTCCCATAGCAGACAAGAGAGAGATGGCAGACTTAGTACTTGGAGTCATAGTATCAAGATCTAATCCTGAAACAGCATTATCTTTCAACTTAAGAGTTAGTAGACCATTAAGTGCTAACTTTCTAGCCTTTTTTTGTCATAGTCTTTTCAAAGTTTCTTTCAGAAGTAGGACCGAAAGCAACTCCTCCATGTCTTCTAATTGGAGAATTTTTATCTCCAACTCTAGCATTACCTGTACCTTTTTGCTTATAAAGTTTTCTACCAGACCCAGAAACCCTCAGCTCTAGTCTTTGTACTAGCAATAACATTACGAGCATTAGCAGTCTGAAGCAAAAGATATTCATGAATTAGAGATTGATTTACCTTTTTCATCAGCAAAAACATCTCCATTAAAATCAAACTTTGAAGCAACCTTTCCATTCTTATCATACACATCAACAGAATATACCATTTTAGATTAAGAATAATATCATAAAAACTACTCTACGAAGAATTTTTAGTTTAGAATTTCTAGCACCTGGCAAAAGATCCCTTTAACTACCATAAGCTTTTTCATTATCTCTATCAAGAACTTTCAAGAGTGGAATTCTCTTAATAGTAAGTTTCTCAGCACCCATATGCCCTGCATGTGGATGTCCTTTCATAGTTCTTCTAGGTTTTCTATTACCCTTTGAACCACCACTTCTTGTAAACTTATGTCCATGAGTAGCAGGACCTCACTTAATATTACATCTCTTTACCATTCCTTGATATCCCTTTCCTTAGAATAAGCAGTTACAGAAATAGTAGACACTCCATCAAAAAGAGCACCATCCAAACTTTCACCAGCCTGATGAGCAGTAAGAAAGCTATCATCTACAGGAAATTCAGTAACCATACTATAAGCAACTTTCTGCCCTTTTTCCTTGTTTAATTCTTTCTTCTCAACACCAACAACTGCTGCAACATATCCATCCTTCTCATGAGTCTTATATCTGATAATCTCCTGAGGAAGAAGCTTTTACAAGAGTTACAGGAACAAACTTATCATCAATCCACATCTTTGTCATTTCTTGCTTTGAAACAACAATTCCTCCTTTAGTACTAGACATAATCATAAAACCTGATCAATTAAAAACAAAGTACAAATTACCAATTACGAATAAGTATACCCACAATTCGTAATTCGTATTTTATAATACTTTTAACTTAAAAAAACCTTAACATCAACAAGAACCCCTACTGGAATAGATAGATTCTGTAGATATTCCATAGTCTTTGAACCACTCTCTACAACATCAACTACTCTTGTATAAGAAATTCTCTCAAACTGTTCTCTAGATTTCTTAAACTTAAAGTTTGATCTCAAAACAGTATACACCTTCCTTTTCTTTGGCAAAAGGAATAGGTCCCTTAATCTGAGCACCTGATTTTACCAAAAGCCCTACAACTTTAGAAACAGAAGACTCCAACATTCTCACATCATAACTCTTCAATTTAATTCTCAACTTTGGACTCTGATCTTTTTTTACAGCAGACATATACACTCTCGATTAAAAAAATAAATATTAAGAAAAACAGACCCCCAGAAAACTGATTTTTAAACCTTTTCCAAGGTCTGTCTTTTATTTTTTTCTATAAACTATTCAAGCACTTTTGTAACAACTCCAGCACCTACAGTTCTACCTCCTCTCTAATAGCAAATCTCATTCCATCTTCCATAGCAACTGGATAGATAAGTTCAACAATAATCTTTGCATTATCACCAGGCATGATCATTTCTACACCAGGAGCAAGTTCGATATTTCCTGTAATATCTGTAGTTCCCATAAAGAATTGAGGTCTATAACCACTCATGAATGGAGTATGTCTTCCTCCTTCTTCCTTCTTAAGCACATACACCTCAGCTTCAAACTTCTTGAAAGTCTTTACAGTTCCTGGCTTTGCAAGAACCTGTCCTCTTTCAATAGCATCCTTATCTACACCTCTAAGCAAAAGTCCAACATTCATTCCAGCTTCTGCTTCATTCCAAGCCTTGTGGAACATTTCAATACCTGTAACTACAGTCTTCAAAGGATCAGCACCAAGACCAAGAAGTTCAAGTTCATCATTCATCTTAACAATACCTCTTTTCAATTCTTCCTGTTGCTACAGTACCTCTACCCCTTAATAGAGAATACATCCTCAACTGGCATCAAGAAAGGCTTTTGATTATCTCTCTCAGGAACTGGAATATAAGTATCCAAAGCTTCAAAAAGTTCCCAAATAGGCTTTGCAGCAGCTTCATCATTAGGATTCTCAACAGCCTTAAGAGCAGAACCTCTAATAATAGGAGCATTTTCATCAAATCCATTACTCTTCAAAAAGTTCTCTGATTTCTTCTTCAACAAGGTCGATCATATCAGGATCATCAACCATATCACATTTGTTCAAGAATACAACAATCTTTTGGAACATTTACCTGCTTAGCCAAAAAGAATATGTTCTCTTGTCTGAGGCATTGGTCCATCAACAGCTGAACAAAGCAAAATAGCTCCATCCATCTGAGCAGCACCAACGATCATATTTTTTTACATAGTCAGCATGACCTGGACAATCAATATGAGCATAGTGTCTGTTATCAGTTTCATATTCTACATGTCTAGAAGCAATAGTAATACCTCTTGCCTTCTCTTCTGGAGCGTTATCAATCTGATCATACGCTGTAAATTTTGCATACCCTTTAGTTGAAGCAACAGCTGTAAGAGCAGCAGTCAATGTTGTCTTACCGTGATCAACGTGACCAATAGTTCCAACATTTACGTGTGGTTTAGTAGCCATAGTAATTTCTGTTTAATAAACTAAAAATAATAAACATACCTACATACTATATGAATCTTCTTGACAATTGCAAGAGATTTTCAATAAAAAAGTTGATTTTGATCATTTGACAGTCATACATCACAAAGACATAGCTATCAACCCTATCTCAAAAACCACATCTCATTGTATCTAAACCTCGCAACAGCAAGAAGTATACAAAAAGATTTATACATACCTAACCTCGGGAATGCGGGACTCGAACTCGCGACCTCTTGGTCCCAAAACCAAGCGCTCTAGCCATCTGAGCTAATTCCCGAAAACTTCACTTTTTTTAGAATGGTGGGCGTGGGTGGACTCGAACCACCGACCCTCACCCCTTATCAGAGGTGCGCTCTAACCGCCTGAGCTACACGCCCATTCTATATAATTATTTACAAAGTGGTGCCAAGAGGCAGAATCGAACTGCCGACACAAGGCTTTTTCAGGCCTCTGCTCTACCACTGAGCTACCTTGGCTCAAAAAGAGCAAGTGAGTTTATATGAATTTGAAGACAAAATGCAAGAGAAAAATCATTTTTTAAAACCTCAGACAAAAATAAAGCAAAAACACACAAAGAAATCTGATTTTTTTCTCCCTTTTTTTCACATATTTTATAGACAGAAGATGACACAACTATATTAGTAGCAGAAAAATCATACAATCATAATAAACACCAACTCAGGAATCCCTACTTCGGACAGACTCAAACTACAAACTCCCCCTTCAAAACAAGTTTTCCAGCCTGATATAAATCCCAAAGCTTAAGAAACTCAAAAGTCTGATATTCTTCAAAAAGTTTACTCACCTCTCTAGCAATTGCAATTTTTCCCATCAAAAATTAAGCTCATGAAGCTCCTCAATCAATTTTCCCCATTCTATGCACTGATTCATAAAAAAAAGTTGGAATATTACTTGAAATTATAGTTTTCAGAGCAGTTTGACGTCCCTTTTTCTGAGGCAAAAAGCCAATATACACAAACTGCGAAGTATCAAAACCTGCCGCCACAATAGATGGCACAAGTGCATTTGCCCCAGGAAGAATAGAATACTTCAATCACTCATTTTGACAAATCTGAACAAGCATCTTTCCAGGATCTGAGAGCCCTGGAGTCCCAGCATCAGAAAGCATTCCTACCTCATTTTTCTCTAATCAAATTAGCATAGTGAGCAAGTTTCCCCTTGTCTGTAAAACTCGTAAGCGAGAAAAACTCTTTATCCGAATAATCAATCTCATACATTTGTAAAAGTTTTTTTGTCGTTCTCGTATCCTCACAAATTAAGTACTTCAATTCCTTCAAAAGCCTCAAAGCCCTAAGTGTAATATCCTCCTTATTACCAATTGAGTAGGAATAAATGTAAGCATGATATCATCATATTACTCAATAAAAATCTGTTTTTTTGAACTTGCACCAGACCATCTTTTATCATTATGTCAAGAATTTTTAACTATATCTTTAGTCGGAAACTCATTCTGAACTTCAGCAATAGTCAGTTTTTTCTTTTTCTAGTTAAATACTTCAAAAATCCATCATCTCACCTCTCTATCCGATCATTCAAACTTACTCTGTTTTTCAGAGAGATTTGATCTTAGTTTTTTTCTCGCAGTAAGATGAACCGCACCATAATCCATCAATGCATTATGCCAATCTCTACTTCTTCATACTGGAATCAACTCTCTTGCAAGAACCTCAAGCTCTTTTAAACTCATCTCTTCATCTAATCCAAGCAAGAAAATCAAAACTCTTCTAATATTAGTATCAATCACTGGCTCAGGCTGATTCCATGCAAATGCACAAATCGCACTTGCAGTATACGGACCAATTCATGGCAGATCCAATAACATTTCTCTACTCTCAGGCAAAACACCTCAATATTTCTCTACAACAGCCTGTGCACAACTTTGTAACCTCAACGCTCTAGAATTAAATCCAAGTCCAGACCAAAGAGTTAATAAATCTGATTTATTAACCTTTGCTAAACTTTGGTAATCTGGCAATACCTTTCTCCACTTCTCCCAATAAGGAATTACGCGATCCACCTGCGTTTGCTGACTCATTACCTCAGAAATATGAATCAAATAAGGATCCTGTGTTAGTCTCCAAGGCAATTTTCTCCCATATTGAGCATACCAATCCAAAATCTTATCCTGCAATTGTTGAATCTCCAGAGCACTGAGCTTCATTATTTCGATTTTTTTATCAACTAAATCCTGCAACTGTTCTAGTCCATCATGATATCCCTGCAAAAAAATTTTATGTAGCTTTTCCTTTTTCATCTCTAAAACACCAGAATTCAGCTTTCTACAGATAAAGGTATCCGCATGCGCTCCCTGAACGAGAATATCTCTCCTCATGAGCAACTCAAATCAAAAGAATAATTGAGTCAACTAAACTTTTTTTAATTCAGATTTTTTTGGCTGGTATTTATTGAGAGAAACTCAGATAATATGATGATCTGGGTAAGCCTTTTTGCAAAGGAAACCGGGAAATTGCAAGTTGCTCCACCATCAACTAAAGTCTTTTTGATATTCAACAGCTGGAAAAAAATTCAAGGAATTGCGATAGTAGCCAAAAAGCGGGGAAAGCAAATTTCCACTAGAAAAATTGAACAGACTGCCCAGCAAAAAAATATCACTACAAAAAAATATGAACTGGTATCTGCAAATCCTCAAAAATTTGAGGGGCAAATCGTGTAATATATTCTTTTTCTATCAAAGTATTAGAAAGCAATGATTTCCTAGTAAAAGATTAAGATTCCTCCAAGGAGAAAAAAAACCTGAATGCAATATCTTGTGCATAATTTCATCAGCAGAATATCCAGCAGCTCGATATGCACTAATCAGTCCTCAAATACTCACACCATACAGCGCATGGATCTTTTGCTTGAGCCCAAGTTCTTCTAATGCTTTTAATATTCAGAGTCCATAAAACCCTCTCATTCCACCGCCTGAAATCACCAATACAATACGATCAGATTTTTTTGTTTTTTTAAACCATCTCCTAAAAAAATCACATATCAACTACATTTTACTAAAAACCTCAAGTCCATCTTGATACCCCTGCTCAAAAAACTCCCTGATTTTACTCTCAGAGCTCTCAAGTATTCCAATCTCCAAACTCTTATCAAAAAGACAAGAAACCTGATCAAGATTTGGGATCAAGTGTCCAGCAGACATTACCTGATAAGAAAGCAAAACATTATCAATCAGGCTTTTTTTACCTTTTTGATTTTTCAAACTTTCCGAGCTGGATCCCAATAATCTCAGCATCAGGATATTGCTCTCTAGCCTGAGCAATCGGAAAGTTACACAAAAACTCCACCATCTACAAGCATTCTCCCATCATACTCAACAGCTGCAAACACCCCAGGGATCGACATACTTCACAAAACAGGCTTCCAGAGTTCTCAACTTTGATACAAAAACAAACTCAGCACTCCAAAGATCTGTCGCACCAACATAAAGAGGCTTTTTCTAAATCCTCAAACCTCGATTTCAAATCAGATTTCAAAAAAACTTAGCTACAACCGAAGACTTCAAAAGAGAATCTTTAGGTGGCAAAGCAATATTTCTCAGAGAAAAGAGATTACTTTTCCAAAAAAATCTCTCCAAAATATCTTCTGCCTTCCATCAGCTCAACCAATATGCTCCAGTCAAAGCTCCAGCACTTACGCCATATACCGCTCTGATCTGCTCCTGAAATCAAGTTTCTTCAATCGCTTTTCAAAATTCAGCAAGCATACAGCCCTTTCGTCCCTCCTCATGAGATTACAAGAACATAAGGACTTTTTATTTTTTTACAATCATACTATTTGCCTATATCTATCTTAAATTAAGAGCTTAAGTGTAGGAAAAAAATCTGATCAAAAATCAACTATAAATTTTAGAGACTACTCATAAAACTAAGGGAAAGCAAAGGAGACATTGTTGCTTCAATACATAAAAATAACAAAAAGCCTAACCCCAAAGTCAGACTTTTTCTCTTTTATACAATAATATTGATAATCTTTCACGGAACCAAAAATACATTTTTTAATTTCTCCTGTCAAATAGCTAGCTAGCTTCTCATCTTGCCTAATCATAGCTAAAATCTCTTCTTGAGATGACTCAGGAGAAATCTCAAGTGTTCACCTCATCTTTCCATTAAACTGAACAGGCAATACAATCCTCGAACTCACAAGTTTTTTTCAGGATCATAGCTTGGCCATTTACCAGTAGTAAATATCGAAAACTCATTTCCCATCAAATTCCAGAATTCCTCAGCCAAATGCGGAGCAAATGGAGCAAGCATAAGCACTAAAGATTCGAAAGTTTGTTTTGATATCTTCTCTTCTTCTCAAAGACGATTTACCAATATCATCAACTGCGATAAAGAAGTATTAAATCTGAAATCATCAATCTCTTCAGTCAATTTCTTGATCGTTTGATGGAGAAGGGTAGTAACCCTCAGGTTTCTCTTCTGAGCTTTGAATATCCACTTTATCATAGAGAGCAATCACCTTATCAAGAAACTTCTTTACTCACTTCATACCCTGAGTATTCCAAGCAATCGCCTGATCAAACGGCCCCATAAACATTTCATATGTTCTCAAAACATCTGCTCCATATTCAGCAATAATATCATCTGGATTTACAACATTTCCTCGTCTCTTAGACATTTTACGACCATCTTCAGCCATAATAAGTCAGACTTTTTGATATTTTTTTGAATGGTTCTGGATGTGATACAATTCCTAAATCATACAAAAAGTTCTGCCAGAATCTCGCATAAATCATATGCCTTGTCACATGCTCTGCCCCTCAAACATAAGTATCAACCATCCCCCAATATGCCTCTTTCTCAGGTGCTACCAGCTGATCAGTATTCTTTGGATCCATATATCTCAGCCAATACCAGCTTGAACCTGCCCATCCTGGCATCGTATTAGACTCTCTCTTAGCTGGCTTTCAGCAGATCGGACATGTAGTCTCAATCCAGTCTTTTACCTCTGCAAGCGGTCCTTCTTCAGTTCCAGTCGGTTCATAATGCTCTACATCAGGCAAACACAAAGGCAAGTCTGACTCTTGCAAAGGAACCACTCCATGCTCCTCACAGAACACCACAGGGAACGGTTCACCCCAATATCTCTGCCTAGAAAAATACCCAATCCTGGATTTTATAGTTCACTTTCTTTCATCCAATTCCTTGTTCAGTAAGCCATTCCTGCATTTTTGCTATCGCTTCATCAGATCTTAATCATGAGAAAGCTCAAGAATTCACAAGGATTCATTTCTCCGTATAAGCAGAATCTAAAGCAGAACCAGAAACGGCTCAATCAGCACTAACAACCTCTACTATTTCTAATCCATACTTCTTCGCAAACTCAAAATCTCTCTCATCATGTGCGGGAACTGCCATCACTACTCCTGTTCCATAATTAGCAAGCACATAATCTCCAACATAAATCGGAACTTCCTGATTATTAAACGGATTGATAGCATAAGCCCCAGTAAAAAAACTCAGGTTTTTTCTTTTTGAAGTTCAGTCCTTTCAAGTTGAGTTTTATACTTCGCTTGTTCTTGATAGGCTTTTACAGCTTCTTTTTGCTCTGGAGTAGTAATCTTTTCAACCAAAGGATGCTCTGGAGCCATCACAACAAAACTCATCCCAAATACAGTATCAATTCTCGTTGTATAAATCTCAAAAACATCATCAGAATTCTGAAGCCTCATCTCGAATTGAGTTCCTTCAGACTTACCGATCCAGTTCCTCTCAAGTTCTTTCATCGATTCATCCCAATCAAGAGTATCTAACCCATCAAGCAGTCTCTGAGCATATTTCGTAATTCTCAAAACCCACTGTCTCATAGGGTTTTTGCTCTACTTCACTTCCACACCTCTCGCACTTTCCATCGTCAAGATCCTCATTTGCAAGTCCAGTCTTACAGTGAGGGCATCGATTGATAGGCTTATAGTCAAGATATGCTAACCTTTCACTATCAAGAATAAACCTGATTTCTGATTCAGATTTTTCCCTCTTTTTTTAACTTTTCTTCAAGGACTGAGATTGGCTTCGCCTTCCCCTCAATCTCATCATAATAATGAGTATAAAACTTGAGAAAAATACTTTGTGTCCACTTATAATACTCAGGATCAGCAGTACTAAAACTTCTCTCCCAATCATAAGTAAAACCGATCTTTTCAAGCTGAGAGATATAAGTAGAAATATTCTGTTCAGCTACAGTCTGAGGTTTCATCTTATGATCAATTGCATACTGCTCAGTCCCAAGACCAAAAGGTATCAAACCCCATCGGATGAAGAACATTATATCCCTCAAGCATCTTTTTTCTAGCAATCGTATCCGATGCTACATATCCTTTTGGATGACCAACATGAAGACCTGCTCCACTCGGATACGGAAACATATCCAAAATATAGAATTTTGGCTTTCCATTTGATTCTTGTGTCTTATATACACCAGACTCCTTCCACTTCTTTTGCCATTTTTCAGCAAGCATTTTTCATATCTATCGTCATCCTCTTTACACAAAAGAATAAATAATTCTGATATATTTTTTTATCTTTTACTCTAGCAAATGCAAGTTTTTTAACTTTATACTTGTTTTTCTCCTCAAATAAAAGCTACACTCTCATTATCTTTTATATCATAATCAAAAAAACTAATGAAAAACTATCGACAAAATTTTTTTATCGCAGTTTTAGTAATGATTATCTGTATCTCAGGGATCTATGCAGTCAAATCCTTTCAGCAAAGGGACGAGAAGCAATCAATGTTGTAGGCGAGGGACAAGTTGAGATTAAACCGGATACTATCTCCATGAATATCAGATGAGCAACAACAGGATCTGAAACACTATCAGATCAAGCTCGAGAAAAAAAGAAAAAAACAAAAACTAGAACAACTTCTCCAACCATTAAACTTTAGCATAAAGAAAAACATACACATACTTTCGTGACCATTGATCTTGCTCAAGTCGAGCAAGAGACATAGAAACACCTTGTCGTGATATCTTCATAACAATTGCTTCCACTGGAGAAAATATTATCAAAAACTGAGAAGAAGTCTTATACCTTCTAGAGAAAACAATCAATATGGAATCTAACAAATGCTGATATATCAGTTTCTAATACTAGAGAAATCGTCAAAGAAGCCCGCAAACTAGCTCTCCAAGATGCAAAAAGCACAAGCAGAAGCAACAGCAAACACGCTCGGAGTAAAACTTGGAAGACTGCTTCAAACAACAGAATACGGACTCAGAGAAGATGAATACAGATGAGATACTGACACCTATTTTTTTACCATCAGAGCTTTTTATAATGGAGAAAGTCTCAAAGATGCAACAACATTAAAGATCACTAGAAAGGCATACCTCACCTACGATATTGACTAAAAACAATAAAATCTTCACAATCTAAAAAAAGCTGACTCCATCATTGGAATCAGTTTTTTTCATTTATAATACAAAAATAAATTATTTTTTTATCTTCCTCACCTAGCCTCAAAAGTTGATCTGTCATAACATAATTCACACCAAGCTTTTTGAGTCTCCTAAATACCCCTACATCATTTACCGTATATGCTATCGGATAATCTTCTGCCCAAGTCTGTTTTTTTCATCATCTTGAGCGACAAGACAACATCAGGAGTAAAAACCTGATATGGCGCCATATAATACATATAATTTCCCCTTGGAAGAAGTTGAGAAGCAGCCTTCCAATTAGCATCTACAGAAGTCATCACATCAGAATCCTTTCAGAAATATGAAGTTAATTCCTCATTATCACTAGAAAAGATTACTTGCTCCTGCATGGAGTTATTCATCACGATTTCCTTCGCTTGAGCAAGAAGCTCTTGAGGTTTAATATCCTTACATGCAGAATTTTCAGGGATCTTCATATCCAAAAAGAGAAGCGGTGCCAAAAAGTTTCATCTTTGGCAACCTAGAAGAAAAGCAACCAAATATCTTCACCATTACTAAGTTTACATTCCTTCAACTCTTCATAGGTCATCTGACAAATATCTTTTTGAGTCTGCTTACATGTAGTACCATAAAAGCTTTGGACCGTGAAAAACAACCAGCTTTCAGTCCTTTGTAGGTGTTACATCAAACTCAATAGCTCCTGCATCATATTTTTGAGGCTTTCCAAAAATGCCGCATAAGAATTTTCACTCGTATCGCTATGCTCGCCTCTATGTGAGATCAGCACTGTCTGAGATCTTTGTTTCCATCTGTGAAGAAGTGGGAAATATCATCAGAATTCTGATTTTTTTGATATTTTAATCCAAGATACAAATAATTTGTTATCGCTTTCTTATCAAACATTCCAGCATCTTCAGTAAACTCTCTCTTTGGAATATCCACCAATCCAGTATCACCAGAGAGATTAAAGGCATAAGCCTGCTGCTTGATTGTAAAATTTTTGACCGCCCAATTTCTAGTAATCTCTTGAGTAAAAGATATCATTGCTTTGATCTAAAAACCTGGACCTCACCGGATCAAAAACTCTTTCATCAAAGAATAAAAAAATATCCGTCTGTTGATACAGCCTATCATCAATTTCTCCAGCCTTGATCCCACTTCCAATCATAAAAGCAACAATTCTTGCCTCAGCAGAAGGTCCCCACTTACGATATTCATCGCCTCCAAGTGGTGTCATCTTACGATGATCTCCCACCACCAACAATATTCCATTCTCAAAAATCAAGTTTTCTTGAGCTTGAGATAAAAATTTTTGCAAAACTCTGATCCATATAGCGAAACGCCGCATCAGCTGTATTCCCATAAGGAGTCGCATAGGGCGTATGAGAAGAAATCGTCTGCAAACCAATAAAAATAAGGCGAAGTCTGATTATTTACAACATCTAAAGTTTTCTCATAAAGAGCCATATCAGGAGCCGCATTAAAGGTATATTTTTCCACTCATCATAACCATCTTCCCAAAAAGTATCAAATCAGACTTTTTCAAAAAGTTCTCTGATTGAGAAAAATCCAAACTTGCTGTACTCACAAAAGTGTGTCTTATACCCCAAATTCTTAAAAACTTCCTAGCCCTCAACTACACCAGAAAAATCTCTCATATCCAGTATCCAGCGAAGTTCCGAGAAATGTTGGTTCAACTCCCATCAAAGTAGCAATATGCCCCATCTCAGAAGTTGCACCATTTGCAAACATATTAGTAAACAAAACCCCTGCTTCTGAAATCTTATCCACCCAAGGAAACACATCATATAAACCACCAGTTCTCTTACTATCTACGGCAGAAGCAGATTCAAAAACACTAAAATCAGATTTTTTTATTTCATCTAGCTGGCTTCTTTGAAAACAAATCACCAAAAATTCAACTTATTTTTGATAGAGTTCAGTAGCTTTTTCTAAAAGTGGTTTGGCTATTTTTTCATTTCCATCTACCAATTCCTCATACTCTTTCAAATAAGTATAAGCTAATTGTGGCTTTTTGAGAAATAGCGAAATTCTAACATATCTCTCAAAAATTGACTTATCTCAGTGACCTTTCCAATCCTTATAACGATCCAAATACAAGAAAGCTAATTCTGGATTCTTTTTTAAGTGCCTCAAATAATACTTCTTCGTAATACAACTCTCCTTTTGAATTTCTCGCATTGATGAGACGCTCCTGAGGGAAATCCTCGAAGATGCTCTCAGGATAAAAGCCTAGCTAAACGCAACCATGAATTCATCTCATTATCAGCTTCCTTCTCCTCCTCAACCGTCAAAAAGAAGAGAAGTCAGATGTCTGAGCTCAAGTTTGAGTTTTTACTTCTATCATTATTTTGTTCTGCCAGATTAAAGCTTATAAGAATCAATAACCCACTGAGCAAAAGGTGTTTTCAACCGGAAGCTCACCACCAGAAACATGTAAAATTGGCATTGGAACAAGCTTTAAAGAGAATACTTCCTCAGATCAAAAAGTAAAATCGCATGATTTCTCAATCAAAACCTCATTACTTTTGCTTAAGAGCAACGCAACACCAAAAACAGCAGCTACTCCCAAAAAAAGAATCCCACAATATATAACCCAACAACACTATTCATCGTTGAAAAACATTCAACTCACTAACGAAAAAGAAAATCTCTGCTGATAGACAAACATCGTCGCAATATCAGCAAAACACAACTACTACCGCAAACAATATAAAAATCTGAATCAAAAACTCTCCAAAATTTCTTATTCAAAAAAATTCTGCCAGATAGGCAATCCCAAGCAAAAATTCCTCAAAGAAAAAAATCTCCTTGAATCACCATTGCTACAAAGTATACAATCCACCACCACTGCATCTGCCCTAGCAAATAGCCATAACTAACCAAAATTGCTCCCCATTTGAGCAAAAAAAGCAAACAGAAAAACTAGGAGTAAATAAGATAAAAATGAAGTTTTTTTATTTTTATATAATCGAAACATAAAAAGACAAAAACCTGAAATAAAAATCTAGATAAATCTCGCCTTTACAATCCTAATATTAAAATGGAAAGTCTTAACCTCCTCAAACTCAATCATCCCCTCATACTCTTTCCTTAAAAATATCCACCTGCCATGTCATCATTTCTAAAAACATCACCAAATCTGAAACCTGATCCTTGAGCTCTAGCAATTGAGCAAACATCTTTCTATACAAATCAAGTCCATCATCTCCACCAACAAAGGCAAATCTCGGCTCCCATTTCTGAACATTTGCTGGACTATTCTCATCAAAAGTCTGATCTGGAATATATGGCAAATTTGCAGTCATAATCAGTTTTCTCCCTTCTATGACTCCAGAATAACTCTCAAAAAAGCACACAAATCTGACTGTACAATCCTCGTATCATACAAACTACCATCTATCAAATCATTATAGTTTCTATTAGCTACATAGAGTGCATCCGCAGAAATATCAGCTAGAAAAAAACTTCTCTAATCTTCCCTTCATTTTGGAGCAGAACCGAACATCACAAAAACTCCAGACCCCGTCCCAATATCTAACAAAATATGATCAGAATCCTCACGAGATTGCAACTCCTCAGTGATCGCTGTAATCATATACTCAGTCTCTGGCCTAGGGAATAAGCGTATGCTCATTCACCCAAAACCTCACCCCAAAAAAACTCAACAAAACCCCAAAATATACTCAAGTGGCTTCTCATCTTCCTCATATGCACGATAATCCTCTTGAATCTTCTTAACGAGCTCCTCAGAAAGCTCCTGCTCAGCATCGGTCCAAAGTTCAGTTCTTGTCTTATCTAAATAGTGACAAAGCAACTTCTCTAAAACAAATTTCTTCTTATAAGCTGGGTTCTGAATCAAAGCCTGCAACTGCATATTCACACGATCAAAAATCTAAAAATCTCTCTCCTCAAAAAAATATTTTTTTATAGCTATTCTCAGTTAAAAAGCAATCAAAACAAAAAAATCTGAATATGATTTGTTTTTTTATAAGCAGATAACTATGATATTGCTATCTTTTTAGCTCAGAAAGAGGATATGAAACTTGGATTCAAAAAAAGTAAAAACCGAACATACCATTCTCTCAGAGTTTCATCCCCTTTTGAGAAAGATCGAAAAACCTAGATCAGATTCAAAGAATCATTCCGTGAAGAATCATGAGACAACAAAAGGGGAGTTCAGATTTAAGATTTTTCGATCTCCTATCAGACAACCTCAGGGCTCAAAGCAAAAATGTCAAAAAGGTTCTACAAGCCAGGAACTCTTTATCATCTGCCAAAAAGGTACAGAAGCTGAAGCCGAAATGCTTATAAACAACATTCGATCAACCCTTTAATATATACAAAACATCGTGCACTATCTCTGACTTATCCTCAGTTTAGTACTCCTCATATGGTTTTTGGATCCGATTTCTCAACCAAACCTTTTTCTCATTTTTCCAAATCAAAGTGCAAAAACTTCTCTTACGAGGAATGATTCCTCTTGACTAATATGACTTTTACCAGTTAGTAATCTCTAAATTCTGACTTCGATTCTGACTCAACTCTATTACACAGGCACAGAATTTCAGAGACTATTTTATATTTTTGAAGTTATATTATAGCAGTTTTGTGCTGCTTACCTATGCTTTTCAGACAACAAGGCAATAGAAAAATCTGGTTACAAATACTAATCTGAATAGGATTAGTAATTCCCCTATTTGTTTTTTTGATCTTATGAAATTGGGAGTAGAATCTTAATCTACTATCTCCTTATCTCGACTATTGAAGAGCTCCTCAAATTTTTCACTCAGTCATACTCACTCAGAAACATCAACCAGCACTTCTCATACAAAACTCCTTCTCATCGCTATCACAATAGGATTCTCATTTTGAGTCGCTGAAAGTCTACTTGCTCTCAGTCTTCAACTCTTCTCTGGAGAAAGTATAAAAACCTGATTCCTGCTTGGTAGAGGACTCTTATCTGTAATGCTTCATATCCTTGCAACCGGATCAATCGCCCTTGCCATCCCTAAAGCTCAACACAGTCCCAACTCGAGCAAAATACGCATGAGCACTACTTTGCGGATACCTTTCTCCATAGCAGCTATAATCTCTGACTTCACTATCAACTTTGATTTATCAGCTCTGATGGCAATAGGAGGATTCATCTGACTAAGTTATCTCCTCTTTCACCCTTGATGAACCTCTACCTTCCAGTATCATCAGAAAAACTCACTTTAAACTAAAAACAAGAAAAAAATCTGACTTTTTCTTGTTTTTTTCTAGAGAATATTTATAAAAATCAAGTCGCCGCGATAGCTCAGTAGGTAGAGCGCACCCATGGTAAGGGTGAGGTCGCCAGTTCAATCCTGGTTCGTGGCTATGTGGTAGCGCGCACCCATGGTAAGGGTAAGGTGGCCAGTTCAATCCCTGGTTCGCGGCTATGTAATATTTCTTGGTTATGAAGTTTAAAATATAGCCCTATGTATTACTATAGGGGCTTTTTCTGCATATCCAAAACGAGTATATCTTCCCCTTAGTAACTGGAATTCAACAAAACCAATACACGGGGTAGTGAAACTAGAATAATTAGTTATAAATAACTTACACTATAAAAATCCCCGCTTTGGTCTACCCAGCCACAGCTAAGGCATTCTAGCCAAGGTCGGGGATTATATACTGTAGGTTGTTTTTTATTCTTACCCAAGAATTTAACTCACCCGCTCTCCTATATTTCTCACTCGCAGTAGTTCGAGCAAAGAATTAGGAGAAACTTTATATAAATATAGGTCGGTATTGGTCTTTTATATCTCGTGTGGAATCATCACTATGAAGACCTTATTTTTCTTGTTGCCTGCTTTTCTGGCTCGATTTATATTCAATCCTACTACAGCTGTAGTAATGGGAATTATAGGGTTTGCTTATGTAGTGATGACCGCACCAATGCAAAAAAACAAAAAGAAATCTAATTTTATTCCCTGTTTTAAGGGAATAAATGCAGGGCTGGGTCAAATTGCAGAGATCTATTCTGCAGCAAGCAGTTCGGGCAAAACCGCCTGAATACTACAAAATCTATAGCTATCTGGTAGTGTCTGTAGATAGAATATCAGGAGAGTTCTATACCACCTATCAGACGATCGCAGACACCTGTATGGTCAAAAAATCTAGTGTTGATAATTTCCTTCGCCGAGCGAAGGAAGCTTGATTGCTCAAAAACTGAGCAAAAACAAGATGAGTAGTGATTACTCTGCAGCAGAACTTGGGTTTCTTTTAACTTTGAGGTTGAAGAAAATCCTGAAAAATAATGTTACAGACACTACGATGCAGATTACGGAGCAGATTACGGCGCAAGATAGCGAAGAAAAATCCAGCTCAAGAATTAGAGAAAAGCAATGATGCTCAACCTCCAATTACGGAGCAGATTACGACGCAAAATACAATCTGTATAAACAAGAATTCTTCTACTAGCGTAGAAGCAGATAGAGCTAAAGCTCTATCTATATCTACTACTAGTTCTACTTCTTTCTTAAAAAAATTATACAGACTTGACAAACTCCAAAAAGTGATGAAGTATCAAGAAGAAAGAATATGGAAAGACAGAGGTAAATTTGTGTCTGAATTGATCAAGTCTGCGAACGGCTGAACTCTTGAGGGAACACAAAAATAACAGAATCTTTTGCTGCTCACCTCGTGGCGAAGCTTAAACAAGAGGATGGTGTTATCTCCTGAGAGCGAACGCGAGAGCAAAACGCTAGCACTCCTCCTTAAAAATGGTTGTACAATCTGCAGATATCTACTGGCTCCTCAAGATATCTTCTCCTACAGAGATCTACAACAACCTCAACAAACTCAAGGCTTTTTGTTAAGGCATATGTTATCAAAACAAAAGTTAAGATCGAAAAAGAATCTGTTACTACTTTTAAGTCATTCTAACTTTACTATGGATACTGCAATCAAGCTCCACCAGCCACTAACTCATGTATATCTGAAGGACTGAAGAGTGCTCTATACGGAAGCTACCCCAGTAGAGATAGCGGCGTATATTGAGACGCATTCTCATATCGTGATTGAGTGAGAGCTACATTCGAAGTATGATATTATCAGCTCAAGAATTATTGAGGTAGATACTGTTGAGACTTATATTCTCAGTCAGCCCTGAGAAGATGAGACACAAACTCAGAGCAAAGCAGATCTGGCTTAGGGAGCAGTTAGGCAGGAAATGGACCTTGATTATGCAAAAAAACTATATCAGAGAACACTCTTAAATTTTTATTCTTTATGCTTATTACAATGGGAATTATCGAAAAAAATTGAATCTAACACAACATTTATCAAAAATCAGTTCTTCAGCTAAAAAAATCCTTGCCTCATCGCAAGTAAGAAGAATGAAGATTGAACTTATACCAACAAAGAAATTAGAGCTATTAGTGGAACACTTACTGGAATCTTCTTTACAAAAATTCAACTCCCCAAAGAACAATGAGGAAATTGAAGTAGTAAATCTCAAACTCCAAGATGAAGGAGAAAGTTTTATCCTCCAATCTGCTCGAACATTCCCAATGAGGAATATTGTTAACAGTATTCTTGGTTGTGGGGATGATCTAGGGAAAAATTTGGATTTTTAGTCTATGGCAAACAGAATGGAGACAAAATCTTCCCTGCAGTAGCATTCAAAAATAACGACCAAAGAGTTGATCGATTGCTAAGTATTGAAGAGCAAAAACATTCACGATATCAATTACCAATCCAAAAACAGGAGAATTGATAAAGAATGACTATTCGGATTTGAACAAAAAAATTCAAAGAAGAACTCATTAAACTCAACGAAAAACTCTCTCAAAAATCTGAAAGCGAGCCTGAGATAGAATTACCATCTGACGAAGAAGATCCTACAGTAGATACCGAAACTACAGTAAACGACGAAATCGTTGGATCTGTAGATGATCCACCCTTCTAGTGCCTCTTTAGTAGCTAAGCTCGGAGAGATTGATGCTCTCTGAGCTGCTAGAGAGAGGCTCAGCAAGATGGGGCAAAAGATAAAAAAACCTGATCCTCCTCGTAGGGATCTCCAGGAGGAGAAAAATACTTTTCTCCGCCACCCTGATTTATTCCGTAAACTTTGAGAATAATGACTCATGTATTCCTAGATATAGAGACTATCGCAGAGACTACAGACTTTGCGAACTACTCAAAAAAATCTGTCCGAGAAGCGAGATATTGCGGAGAGTCCTCTGAGGCTCCTGAGGTGCAATATCAACAGAGAGCGGTTTTTGCACGCTGAGTTTGGTCGTATTGTTTGTATCTCTTGTGTTCTGAGAACACAAGGAGGAGAAATTAAGAAAATAAGCTTCTGCTCGGATGATGAACGCGGTTTACTCTCAGATTTCTTCGAGATGATTAACAAAGGCTTGAATAGGCGTTCTCCTCTGAGGACATAACGTAAAATCGTTCGACATCCCTTTTTATCTGCAAGAGGGCTATTATCAATGGACTCAAGATACCAAAAAGCTCTTGATTATGGTACTTTACCTGCATGGAAAAATGGGGACGGTGATTGATACGATGGAGATGCGACAAAGATCAGGTTACCTCAGAACAGGGCTTGAGCTCTTGTGCCTTTGTCTTGGAGTCCCTAGCCCTAAGCAAGAACTCGAGGGGAGTCAGGTTTCTGACCTTTACTGGAGTTCTTACAAGGCTTCAGCAGGAACTGAGGACCATAGAGCAACACTCCAGACCATCGCCAGCTATTGTGAGGGCGATGCTCTTGCCTCACTCCTCTGCTACGAGAAGATGGAAGGAATTGAAGTTACTGAGCCAGTTGCCGAGGAGAAGAAAGAGGAGAAAAATCAGACTTCTCTCCTTGTATTCAGTGAGGCTGACTACCTCACCTGGAGTAAAAAAGACTACATGTGCACCTACAAGACCTTTGAAGATCTTATGGCCTGGCTCAAGCAAAACTACAGCTGAGTTGAATCCTATGAACGTCAGCTGAGAGATCACCGAGCCAAGTATGAGCTCTGAATGTCGTTTTAGTCACTTATTCTCTGTGTAAATGATATTAGATACTCCAGACCTTGATTACCCTTTACCACTATGAACTCAGATTCCCTGAACGCCCACCGATGGATGTTCGGCTCAAGGACAAGTTCAAAACCAAGGCAAAATGTAAGACTTGCAGTAAGGTAATCTATTGGGCCAAGACAAGGAACAATAAGTCAATACCACTCTCAATCATAAAGGATCCTGATGGTTATGATGAGGTAGTACCTCATTGGGAGAGGTGTAAAAGATAGTTTTAATTTTTGATTTTTCGTAGAATGGAAAAAAACAAGACAAAAACGAGAGCAAAAAGCTCTCCGAAGAACTCGAACGAGTGAAGTATCGCCAAGCCCCTAGCTGTTAAGCTAATAGGTGATGTAATGGAGTATGCCAGAGGCCTAGAAATCTGACTCCATGCACTCTATGGCTGACTGATGGTCATAGTTGGAATGGTGTTCTACCAGTCCTTCAGGCTGGCCGTAATTGAGCATAATATCTGAACAGCTCGATACTATGCGATCGTTACTGCAGGTGTTGTGTGCTATGGTAGCATCCAGCTCTACAGAGTAGGCAAAGACCCTCAGAGAAGCTGAGGATGAATATTTATCCTTTAAGAAATCTACTAATGAAAACGAATGAAATACTAAATCAAATCTCTAGTCTCGAACTAGATATTTCCAACCTTGATCATAGCGACTTCAGAGAACTCCACGGACTCTCTGAGGAGGATGTTTCGAATATCAAGGAAGAATTAACAAAGCAAGTTGCAGAAAACAGAGCTGCTGCTGAAGAAAAAAATCAACTTTGTCTTAGGGCAAAGGAGAAAAAGCAAGGATACATTGCAGCTAATAATGAAGAGATTCTAGCTCTCCAGCAGAGCAACGAATCACACCAAGCCGAGATCAGAAAGCTAGATGCTTATCTAATGTATATTCTCTCAGCTCTTGGATCTGATGCAAAACATAAAATATCAGTCCAAAACGGAGTAATCTACCTTGGAACAAAGAGAGCAAAGACCGTAATTGATGAGGACAAGCTTCCTCACGAAATGTTCAGACTTAAAAACTTTGCTCTTTGCTCTTGATCCTGTGGCGGACCAAGAGAAGCTCAAGGCAATTATGAGCCAAAAATATCAAAGCTTCTGTTTCCATTGATGTCGCTTCGTTATCAAAAAGAAGAAGAGGCGAAATTGCTTGAAATTGGAGTTCCTGAAGAACTCCTTGAGCACAAAAAAAGAAAAAAAGAACTCAGGAGGAGATAAAGACCTGGTATAATTCTTTGGACAAGAAAGAAAAAGAGATATGCAGGTGTTATCACGGTTGTTGATAACGAAAAAAAGAACTAAAGATTAACTAGTTTTTTTATCCTGAATACACAAATGATAACTTTTACTAACCTTATCGCTCTCCCTCTGATTGGTAGCTCTCCCTCTGATTGGTAGCTCTCCAACAGAAAAATCTGATTCTCTCCCTGAGATTCAGATTGAGGCTCAAAGCGGAAGAATCACAACCAACAGGTAGGATTATGCATTCAGGCTTCTCTCCTGATGATCCGAGACAAAGGATGGTAGCAGAAGCCTATGATCTCTGAGGATTGGAGTTCGTAAGTCTGATTGAGTGCGAGAATGGCTTACGGAATCCGAAGGCGGTTTGAGATGGTGGACTGAGTTTTTTTGACTTTGTCAGCTCAATATCCGCCGACATGGAGAGCCATTAGAGGAAGAGCGGAACGACCGAACTTATCAGCTTTCTATCTGTTATCAGAAGCGGAAAGCTGGAACTAAGTTCTACGGCCCCTCAGAGGAAGATTAGAGGGAAGAGCTGTAGCGAGGTAGCGAAGAAGAGATTTTTATTTTTTTATAGATTTATAGTATGTCACATTTTACGGTTATGATTATCTGAGATAACCCAGAAAAACAATTAGCACCATTCCAAGAGAATAATATGGAAGATTGTCCCAAAGAATACCTCAAATACTGTGTTTATGACAAAGATTGAAATAAGCACCGATTTGATACCGAAGAAGATTTCAAAAAAATCCTGAATTATTCCAGACGAAGATTGAGGATTCCGAAGTAATCCCAATGCAAAATGGGACTGGTATCAACTATGAGGTAGACGAGGTGGAATTTTTCTCACTAAAAAAGATGTAGAATTTGATGAAAAAAATATGTGAGACTTCTCTTTTTGACTCCAATTAGCGAAATTGAAAAAGTTAAAAAGAGAAAGGAAATGTTCTAAAAGCAAGGAAATGAGATATAGATTTTTGAATGAATGTATAAATCGAAATTAGAAAAAGAAATCTGATTCTATAAGCCATTATTTGACGCTTATAATAATCAGTTTCTATTGTCCCACAAAAAGTGGAAGGATTTAGTGGAACAATACAAGGAGAATACCCAGAATGCTAGAGATATCTATGGAGCTCAAGAAGAGGTAAAGGAGTTTTTATAAAAAAATGTGAAGAACTAAATATCAGTTTCCGAGATACCTTACTTGAAGATTTTTGAGTGATTCACCTCAGTCGAAGAATATGTTAAAAGCATTTGTCCATGATTTTTATACCTTTGCGGTTATAAAAGATGGAGTTCGATATCAAGAAGGAGAAATGGGGCGACGATGAGCAGTATCTGACAGGAAATCTCCTAAAGATCGAGCATCAGAATTCAAAAATTATTAGAAGAGCTTCCAGAAGATACTCTATTATCAGTATATGACTGTCATATTTAACTTTTATGATATTTATAGTATGAAAGAAAAACTGCTAACATCCTTAAAAGGCAAAGGCAATGGTGGTGCGGAGTAAATATGCTGATGATCCAGTATATTTCTGAGAAAAATCGACAAGGGTAAAAAAACATCACACACCGAGAGGATGCCTACATTTTGGTGAATATGTTTGATCCAATCAATCAGGCTGAGCTCCGAAACTTGTTGAATGAAGAAGAAAAATCTGAATTCTGAAAACATTTTTATCCATGTATTAGTATGCAATGCAACCCATAAAAACTACCGCCGAGATCAAGAAATTCGGCTATGAGATTGGAGATGGCTTCGCTGTAGTCGTTTCCCTTGATGAGAAATTGAAATGATTATCGCTGATCTATCAAATCTCAATCCACCCACCGAGAGAGGAAGACCAGCTGATTAAGGACGACTCATACGAGAGATTCAGCTTTAGAGGTTTTGTTATTCGTTCGCTAGACTTCCGCGAGATAAAATTCAAGATTGACTGAGAAGCCATGAAAAAGCTTGTAGACCTTAAGTCTCTAGGGATAGAAAAGGTAGGTATTACTTTATCTATTCTTGAGTAAAGATGGGTAATGTACTTAACAATATAGCTTATGTATTCTATCAAACATACATAGGCCCCTAAGTGTAGCTACAACACTTACATGGGAAGAATAAAAAGAAACCTTCCTATGACTGAGGCGATCAGCCCAAACAAGGTAGCTAACAAAAAGAAGACTTCCAGAAATTGAATTCTACCACAGCTATACAGGTCCTAAGTGTGGTTATTGAGCTTATATTTATAGACTAGGTATTGGATTGTCTCGAGAAGAGGCAATCCAACCAGGAAAGAAAAAAGCTGAATTCATCAGAGTTCATCGTGCCTCTACCTACACCCCTACCTACAAGGAGAAGATTCTATCTCCTAGAGCAGTGATTGATATCACACTCTCCTCTGAAGAAGCTGAAGTCTTCCGCAAGGAATACAAAAGACTGAAAGCTGATCTTGAGCATAGGTTGGCTACCTGCGAGGTACCTGGAGTTCATCTCAAGCTTGAGCAGGAGTTGAGAGATCTCCAGGAGGAGATAGCTGTATTCGAACAGTGGAACTAATCCCCAACTATCAGGGGCAAAGAGCTATAAGGTTTATTGAAGTTTTCCTTGTGGCTCTCTGCCTCTGATGGCAATCTTTATATCTTATTTTTTGTTCTCATGTATCACGAAAAAGAAAATTACACCTGGCTCAAGTGGTTAATTGGGCTATTCGTTGCTGTTGTAGTACTCGTAGCATTCCGACCATTCACAACTGTAAAATCTACCGAAAGAGGAGTTGTGTATAAGTTTGGTGCTGTAAATTCTAAGCTCGGTGAATGACTTCACTTTGTAATCCCGTTTGTTGAGAGTGTAAAAAAAATCCCAATCACTCCTCAAGAGATGGACCTTGAATTACCAGTTGCTGAGAACGGTGCGATCACTAAGGACAATCAGACTATCGGTGCAAATATCTCTATCTTCTACAGATTTAATGATGCTGAGATTTTTAGATCTCGCCAAAAATTACGGTGTAGATATCGTAAAGCAGAAGGTACAGAAAGATACTTTGGAGGCGTTCAAGCAAGCAATCGGTCAGAATACCATCTTCGATGTAGCTCAGAATCAGGAGAAGATTAGGTCTCAGGTCAAAAAGATGACAAATGAGAAAATTGGTGAGTATCCTGTAGTGATTGATGATATAAAAATCAGCAACTACGATTGGTCTGAAGAATTCGATAATCAGATTGCAAGCACAATGAAAAATTGCTCAGGAAGCGAAGCAACAAGAACAGCAGCTGAAGAAGGTAGAAATTGAGGCTCAGCAAGCAGTAAAAAAAGCCGAGGCGAACAAAGAGGCCGAGAGACTCAACGCCGAAGCAATGGAGCTCAAGGGTAAGGGGAGTTAGGGCGTACAATGACGCTATCACAAGCAATCAAAGAAATATGGAGCTCGAAATCCAACTCAAAAAGTTAGAAATCGAAAAAAATTAAGGCCGAGAAATGGAACGGTCAGTATGTACCAATCAATAACTACGGTCCAATCCCTGTGTCTCGGAATAGAGCAAACCAGGGAGAATAATTCAGATTTTTTTCCCCTTTTTTTAGGGGGTGCGCCCCAGTAGACTAGCGGTTAAGTTAGGAGACTTCAAATCTCCCATCACCCTGCAACCAGTAGGGAGTCGCGGGTTCGAATCCCGTCTGGGGCTAGATTTTTTATTTCTAGTTATTAGAAAAATAAAGATGAGACCAATAAAATTTAGAGCCTGGCATTTTTACGGAAAAGAAAAATGCTAGAGGTAGATGAACTAAATCATATTGCCTCTTGGAACTTTGACTGAATGCTGTGAGTAAATGGAGCGAATAGAACTATAGGAATACAATGATGAAAGCATAATGATTGTGTCGTTATGCAATCCACCTGACTGAGAGACAAGAACGGAAGAGATATCTACGAGTGAGATATTGTTAAGCGAGATGATAAGAGTAATGGGAAGTGGTGGAGATTTGCTGTCGTAGAACTTAACCCAGATATTCAGTTCAATTGCTCGTCAATTAACGAGGTAGACTGAATAAAGAACTCCTCAGATTATACTTTCCGCTACTGACAATTCGCATACAAAGATACCGAGAACCATCTTACGATTATTGGTAACATATATGAGAATCCAGAGCTAGTCAAACAATAATCAGACTTTTTAACCTTTATTTTTTTATTGATCATATCATGAAAATTGAAGAACTTAAAAACCTCGTAGAAAGATGAGGTTGGGTATATTCTGGTGCATTTTGAACAAATCAGATTCTGAATTGAGTTCTTAATAGGTACCTAGAGTTAAAAAGAAAAAAAGACTGAATGAGTAAAACCGGTTTCTAGTGCAGACTTAGAAGATTACGATGATTGATTTCAGGTTTGCGAAGAGTTATTTGTTCAGGCAATAAAAGATACTTTTTGATAATATCGGTTTTTATGAACCGCACTTTCTTCAAAAAAAGATTAGTAAAATTTATTTTTTTAAGAAATAAAAAAATGGAAAAAGGATCCTAGAGAAAGAGTAGAAAAAAATTCTTAAAAGTCTGAAGAATAAAAAGAAAACGATTCTCTGAACGAGAGTTAGAATGATTGGAAAATTTTATGAAACAAGGCAAGTTTCAGCAGACTTTGAATATGCAGATAGAAGAAGGATTGATTGGATTTTACAGTTTTTGGAAAAATTGAGAGCCTGAAGGGGAGAACTAGAAGCTAAGTATCAAGAATACATAGACAAGTATAATGATGCAGAATATGGTTATTATCAAGCCGAAAAAGAGATGAAAAAAATACGAAGAAGAAATGAGGAAAAATATGATCATCAGAGATCTTATCAGTTTAATTTTGCAAAGCTAACACCATGGAGCCAATAAAAATCACAGCAAAAAGAGCAGAAAAGCTCATAAGCAACAAAAAAAGGCGAGAAAGCAGAAAAAAACAAAGGACTCTACTACTTCAAGGAAGGGCAACTACGGATAGGGATAGATAACACTTCAGGAGACTGTTTCGTTGAGGAGTTCAAAAAAACTGTTTCAGTGTCTGCTATGGCTTGATGGATTTGAAAGAGAAGAATGCTGACTACCACCACTTTTTTTAACTCATTTAGACTTTTTTTATTTTTTTCTTACATCATGTTAGACAAAAGAATATTCACGAGAACAACTCAATAGATCAATTAAGACTGCGGATAGAATCTGAGGTTATATTCAGGATACTGTTATGTACCTATCCCAAGAAGAAAAAGAAGCAAATATTCTCCATGCTTGCAGACAAAATGAATATTAAAACCGAAGCCAAAGCTCTCCTTGATAAAAATTTTTATCCTCAAAAAAATCACAATGACCAGAGAAGAAAACTAGAAGCCATCTATAAAGAGATGGCAAATAAAAAAGCTAAAAATTGTGATGTAAATGTAAAAGTCGCAATTGAGAGAATGTAATCTTCATCAGAAAAAAATAGAGGCTGAGAATATCTATATATGAGAAGAAATAAGGAATTTATGATACCTTTGTGATATGTTCCGAAAGTCATCTGACACCCTGTAATGATATGAGATGTAATGTATTATATCAGGAAGAAATATCGGAATAATCATTCTTGGTTTCACACTGATAGATCTAAGTTAATTGATTTACGATCTAAAGAAAGAGAACCTATTGAATGACAGTATGATGATTGCATAGATTTCGTATATTCACTGATACAAAAAAATCATAAATCAGACTTTTATTTCTTTTTTTATACTACAGATGGATGTAAAAAAATAGATTTGGTTAAATACGCAAAAAAATTAGCAAAGATTGTCATAGACAAGAGTATTATGGAAGATAAAATTTTTGATGTAATTATATCTGATGAAGACAAGGCAAAAAGTCTTCTTCCTTGTTTCAGATAAATTAAGAGAGACCGCAGAAGAATATTTATCTTTAATTAAAAAGAGAATGAAAGAACTAGAGAATCTCCTTAACTCTCTTGTGCAGAGAGGACGAAAGCCTAAAGGCAGAGAAGTTGTTTCAATTAAACTGGATAAAGAGTTTACAAAAATCAGAAGGAAAGACAGTATTTTATTGTAGTTGTAAGGATTGATTCTGATTTTTATGCTGATTTGAGATGGATCGTAAGCCTAGAGAGTGGCTTATGGCAGTTTGTATGTATAAATGATTTATATAAGTATTCATCAGATGAATTAGTCTTAAACCCATCTTGGAGACCTGATTGACTTAGTTCAGATTGATCATTCTTTTGTTGAAATTCAGAATACCGACTCCTAGAGTCAGCTCTGATTCCAGAGGAGGAGCTAGGAAAGTTTTTTTAGTTGATAATATTGTAGTGGAATGAAAAAAAGAATAATTCTGATCTTTGCTATCGTTGGAGCTTTGTTCCTCGGTGGATGTAAAAATCAATATAGAGCAACCGCCATTATATCAATATAATATTGAGTATATTGATAATTATTTTTGCTACTTGAGCAATTACTTGCGAAAGTCGTCATAGTCCATACATAAGAGAGTCTAAGGGGACCTTAATCTGTTGATGAGCGCCTGTTGCTCTAAACATTCAATCTATTAGCTACAAAAACAGAATAAGAAATCTGATTTATTTTACTTTTTTTATTGTAGAAATTATGAAATTCAAAGTAGGAGACAAAGTAAGGCTTACAAGGGATTGTTTATGGGCAAAGATTTTAGCAGGAGCAAAAAAATTGATAAGCAAGAAGTGTTTTGATTCCTTATAGAAAAAAATGAATAATTCTGTTATAACCTCGCCATACCCGAACTATCACGAATCAGTAATTGAACTCGTTCCAGAAGAACCTGAGTTTGAGTTCGGAGAAGAAATTGAGGTTAGAGATGAGATAGGTGGAGAGCGAAAGAGAGTCATCTTTCTCTGTAAGACTACCGCAAATGATACTCATCAATATATTACTGCAGATATAAGCAAAAAAATCATTTGATAATGGAGCTAGTTTTCACAACAATGCTCGGAGGTTTGCTCAAAGCACCTCCAAAAACTCTCTCGTAAAGAAATTGCTGAGAAGTTCTGAGTAAGTGAGAATTTTTGTTTTAGTAGATTAGAAAAAGAGGATGAAATCAGACTTTAAGCCCTGAGACAAAGTAAGATACACTCAAGACTACCTCGATCAGCGAGAGCTTGTAGTTGGGATACCTTATCCGTTTCAAGATATCTATACAATTAAGAGACAACTCACAAGGACTGCTTACTTAGCAGACTGAGAGAAGCCTGAGAATAGGAAGGATAGTCCATCCACGAGGGATGGAGAAAATAGAAGGCTAATTCTGATTTATTTTTTTCTTTTTATAAACCAGACTTGCTCTGGTTTTTTTATTTTTATCTGACACTATATTATATCTTTTTTTATAGTAAAAAAATATAATTTTCTCTTGATTTTATCTTGTTTTTTTGAGTATACTACTATTGGTTAGCAATGGTAATAATACCATTGCCAGCAGGGATATATAGGCCCAATCGTATGGAGAGAGGATGAATCCTCTCTTTTTATGTATTTTTTTATGTATGTTTTTGTTTTGTTACTAACAACCCTTTCTTTCTTAAAATTTTTTTCTTACTTTAATTCCAAGATGTCGTTCTGCAATAAATCAACCTTCTTCCAGTGTGTGTCCTGTATCCTCTCACAAATCAATAATTATTATGCAGCTTGAAATTATATCATCTAGGAGAATATCATCTTTAACATTATAAATTTCCTCATCATCAGGAGTTCTAGGTTCACCTTTTTATTCTCTTATTAAGAATATCTATTTTTTGGAGGAGATTGCTGCCTGTTAGATTATACTTATTTGCGAGTGCAATTGCTTTTTGTCTAGTGTCTTCGGTAATATTCATACTTTTTATTATTTAATAAACATTGGATTAGAGTCTAATGATTTGTATTTTAATAGCAATAAAACATAAAAAGACCACGATCTCTTTCAATCGTGGTTGCGGTATGTAATCACATCCTAGCTTTATTAACTATCCCTTCTGATATCTAATAGATCTCTGATAATCTAATGTGACTGCTAGCCTCTGCTCTGCTCCTGGTACACCACGAGCTACATCAGCTCTCCTTTGTTTGAGAGCTTCTTCGATTGCAGCTCTCTCCTCCTGAAGATTATCAAATATCTTAGGACATCTCAATACAAAATCATAAAAAAAGAAAGCTTATAAGGCTGAATTCTGATCGCATTTGGTCCTGTTCCGCTTCAGCTGTTTTTTTCAGCTACCGTTCTGCTCTAATACATACACAAAGCCTCATACAATACGATCAACAATAGCGATGTGGCCGTACTTTCCTTGAGTTTTAATGATTATGTCGCCCCTGCATCAGATCATTTGTCCCAACAATCTTCTCTCGTCCAGAATTGAAGAGATTGGCCTGAGGCACTTGCTTGGCATTTCCAAGCTTTCATATCTTTCAAAAATCCAAGTCGCTCAAGATAAAGCTTCGCTAAGTCTACACACTGGAAATTATAAACTCCGTCGTAGTCAATACGCTTATCGAGCCAAGTTTCTTTGAATTTAAGTCGAGGTCTATTCATCTTGTATTATCTAAGAATCTAAAAATATTTATTGATGAAATCAGTTGCTTTCTTTTTGTCCATATTGTACTGATGATTCTGATTGAGGCAGACTTTACGAAGCATAGAATTCGCAAAGTTCATAGCTTGCTGCTCATCTTCAGTACCATATTTTTCGCTGAGCTGAGATAATTTTTATAGCTTTACTCAGCATATTCCTATAATTGAGTTTAGCCATATTTTCTTTATCGCTAGAGTCGAATACAATCTGTGCTCGAGATACCATCTGAGCGAGGTCAGAAGCTTTTATATAGAAGTATCCGCGGTCTCAAAAACTCTTCTCATCGAGAGTTGAGGATTTTGATGACTTTTATTATTATCATCATAGTCCACACAGGCTACCGCATGAGGGACACTTCCAAGAGTATATTTAGCTACTGGATCGCTAGGGAGTAATAGCATCCCAGTTAATCTTGTTCACATTGAGAAGTAACAAAGCCCCAGCCTTGAGCATCAATTTGAATATCTCATAGTTGATTTGCTCTAGCTTAAAAGCTTGTATATTCTTTTTATGTACCCCATCTCCTTAGCATAGACCAAGGCTTGAGTGGTAGTCAGTGGCCCTTGGATATCTTCAGGATATTTAGAGTTCACAAGAGCAAAGAAATCTGATCCATTCAGATATTCTCGCTCAAGCCCCTCGGCCTTATACTTTGGATCCTTGAATCAGTTGATGATAGAACACAAAGCGAAAGCAGTACAAGCAGCTTCATCTCTTTGATTAGGTATTGCCTTAAGTCATTGTCGTCTGTACATGATTTTATACATAAAAAAATAAAAAGAAAAACCTGAGTCTTATTCAGGCTTTTTTTGGTGCTCACAAATCTCGAAGTAGTTAGTATTGATCCACTTAGTGACGATATTCAGAACAGGCATTGCAAGTCCAATAATAACAGCCTGAAGATCTCCTTTAATACCTGTTAGAGTTGTCGCTAGAATGCTACTCCTGCATTGAATACTTGCCGACACAATGTTCTAAATGCTTTTGTTTTTTCGTAATTCCTGCATGATAATATGAATAGAAGATAAAAACTATCTAATACCTAGTAGGTTTCTCTCAATTTTTGAATCCGTAAATCGCTGCGACAAATTCAGCATCTCTCACTTTCTGAGCTTCTATGAATTCCTTTTCTTTGCTCTGCAAGAGCTCTGTTATGGTCTGCTACTATTCAATTGATAGAGCTCAAGAAGTATACCACAAGGAAGATTATACAAATTAGAGCCACAGCCATAATTGCAAGGAAAGTCCCTCTTTCCGTCCTGGTAAGACTTATAGCAGTCTCTCAAGCTGATTTTATTTCATTTTCTAGTACCATTTTTTTGAATAAGAATTAAGAGTTAAAGTATTGGATTGAGTCTTTACAGTGGTTTTTTGTCTAGGGTATCTAAGAGCTTAACGATAATAGCTCAAAGACAAGTCAGAGTTCAGGTTTCTTGGTTTTTACCCAATACTGAGCTGATAGTCTCCTGCACCTTTCAGAACTTGTATCACTCAGAAGTTATCAAGCAGCGGTTGAAGAGATCACGGCACACTGAGTTCCCTATCTGGTCTATTCCAATAGCTACACTACGAAAGATTCCACCTAAGTATCAGAGTCCCTTCTTGCTCGCTGAGTTCCCAGAAGGAAAGAAAAACCTGAATCAGATTTCTCCTATCGTTCGTAGGATCCCGAGCGGCAGCAATAGCAACGCCAGAGCCAAGGCTACGATCAGGAGTATGAGGCTATGCAGTAGGTTTCTCATTTTTTGTCTTGTCAGCAAATAAAGCCTCTACCTCTGGAGGAAACTTAATCCCAGCCCCCTTAAACTTTGCAAACTCCTCTTTGCTCAGATACTCCTTGACGTCTGTAATATCTATGTGCGAGAGATAGGTGATACCATTCTTTGTGATGGTCTCCATCTGCGAATACGCAAGCCTGATAGCTACTGAGCTTATCCCTAAGCTCTTGACTGGAAAAGGATGAGAGAATAAGGAATCTCAAAGGTAACATAGTGTGGCTCTTTAGGGGTATTAGCCTCTAGCCGAGCCTCGTATTCTGAGCGATCTACTACTTCAGCAGATTCTCATTCTGATAGGATTGGATCGAGATCAGTAAATCCTACGACTTGTCCGTTTTTGGCAATTTTATACATTGTATCATTATTGGATGTAAAGATTGTAATTCATTGTTGCGGTATATCACGATGTATGCCAAGTATAGAGTTTAAGTGTAATTTCTCACTTAGGAAGAATGAAATAACACTCAACATAACCATCACTATTCCTGGAAAGAGTCTGAATTTTTACTCAATTATGCCAGACTTCAATCCAAGACAAAGAGTTACTTCAAGAATAATTTGAACTTAAAGAATAAGCCATTTTACAAAGAGAAACCCTCGGCGATCTGAATCTTCTGTTGAATTTCCCTCTTTTGATCCAGAGAAAGCAACCGTGACTGGTCACGCTCATAAAACCTCCTCCTCTTTCCAGCTCCTATCTGTATGATACCCAAAAATTGTAAATTCTCACTTCCCACCAATAGCAAACCGTTTTTTCTACAATAAAGTGTCCTTGCTAGTGATTCTCACGGCTTAGCAGATATCTCCCAGCTGATATCAATATCACACCCTAGATAATAGGTGCTATAATTCTCTGAGTTCCCTGGATATAGAGTTCTAGAACATCAAGCATTTTTCTTGACGGTGGTTGTACTACTAATCTCATTGGTAGTGTTGTATGCATAAGTTGCTAGCGTCTGGTCTCATAGTCTTATTAGGAAGCCTCATCTTGAGCTTCCTCCTCAATTCTGATTTTTTCCAATTACTACATTTAACTTTAATCTTGACTGTTAGTTCGTCGGCAGGAGATACAATTTCAGTGATTGCATTCTTGGGAAACCCATTAGCAAAGTTATATCTATCAGGGAGCGTCCGTTTTTTGCCCTGAAAATGAAGAACCTCAAAGTCAGAAAAATTGCATTTGCATACCATCACTGACTATTACATACGACATTTGCATAGGTCTTATTCTGCTTCCCCTCATCTTCTACACAGATAACACCATATCCTAATGATGGATTTTTAGAGACTCAAATACAAAAGTAATTACTTCCGTTTACTGTTCCGCCTTGCTGTTTGAGAACTATGATGATAAACTCATCTTTCACAACAGAAACCTCTTTTGAGAGCGTAATAGTTTTCATCTGATAGGCAGTAGTGATTTCGCTATACCTTACACTACCAGTAGCCAAAACTTCATTACCTACCACAAATTCTAATCATAGCGAGCTAACTTTCTTTGCTTTTCTGATTTCTACTTCCAAGTTCTGACTTGGCTCTCATACTTTTTTAAGATAGAGCTCTAAAGTATTGAAAGAGACTCCAGTAGATACCCTAGGAATATGAATCTCTTTTGTCTGATTAGTTTTTCAGATCGGACAATCTGAAGCCACTTCAGAGGCAAATGGCAAGTGATATTCATAGGCTTCATCATTCTCTTTGAATGCTTCAGCTACGATAGCTTTTATTCAGAGGTGATCAGGAGTACCAGCCTCCTCTAACTTCTCGACCTTCTCCTCAGCTTGGGATACCTTCTCCTCTAGGGTAGTGGTTCTCTGAGCGATCTGACCGACCTTTGGGATCAGGTTTCTTTCGTCTTTTGCTACTCAGCTCGTAACTGAGGCAAGAAGAAGAAAAATTCTGACTAGGAAGCGTCGGTCAGGTTTTTTTATGCTCGCTATTCCTGCTACCATCTTCGGCGTTATTCCCCAAAAATCTATCTTACTCTGATCTACTTCTATGTATACCTTATAATCTCCAGTAGTAGGGAGATCAATCACTTCGTCAGATTCAAAAAAAGCAAGAATTTTTTGTCCGTTAGATCTCACTAGCGGAATAATAGCTTGCACAGGTTGGAGCTTATTTCCTACAACAGTTCCTCATTCAATCACTCCTCAATCAATTAAACCTCTCATAAGCCCACTAATATCGTGGTCATAGGTTATGTTCTCTCAGTTTAGGTTTCATAGTCTTTGCATGAATTTTTGATCTTCAGATAAAACAATTTTTATGTTCAAACAAGTGGTCAATCTCAACGACATTTAACTTTTTTAGACTTTTTTGAGGTCTTTAATCGCCTTTTTATCAGGTTTATCTCAGTATTTTCGGTCCTCATAACTTTTCTCTCCTAAAACTACGGGGAGTGTACTCACGAGGAAGGTCACATACTTCATGGTCCATTTTCTGATAGCTGAGAGTTGCGCTCAAAAATGATGCATAATCAAAGCTTCCATCATCAAGAGCTGATCAAGGTCTACTTTTTACTTGCCTTTGCCTCCATTTTTTTGAGTACCAACCAATGCCTGAAAAAGTCCTCTGACTTGCCTCGTATTAAGTTGCGGAGGTTGCTCGTTGAATTCCTGGATAATCTTTTTGTAGCCTCTCATCTGGATTTTCGGTCATAAGCAAAAAAATCTCCCCACAAGAGCTCTCAGACCAAAAATTCTTGTCCCCAAGCCTTAAATCTAAGAGTTTGTCTCGTAGTCATCATGGAGTCTTCTTTCAATATAGGAAATAAAACTCTGAATATGATTCTCGCTCCAGTATTTCAGGTCTACCTCCTTATTTTTTTAGCTCGAGATAGTCTTGAATAACCGCTTTTCGCTGATTCAAAATATGTTTTTCAAAAACGAGCCAGAATGCGAGGCATCATGCTCGTTCTAATATTATAAATCCTCAGGAGAATAGCTGGCGGGATATCACCTACTAAGTAGGTTCTTCCTTGAACGATAATTTCATCAATTTTTCTCGTTCTCATCTAAGTTAATTACTGCCATTATGATAAGAGTTTTTTTAAGATAAAAAGCAAAAATTTTTCAGGACTTGCTCTCCAAATTTCACAACTCATCGGCGGAGATAGCTTCTTGGCCTCATGGTCGGAGTTCAGAATTCCTGATATCTGGCATATTCGAGCAAAGGCGTCTTAGTTTCCTTACCCTCATACTCCATATCAACACCAACTACCGCCTCAAGATTATCATTGACCTCGTAACTAATAGATCTCTGCAAATTTCCTGTGACAGGTCTACTTGGATCTTCTGGAGGCCTGTTAGGGTCACGAGGAGTAATTGATCTAATATCGTCAGCGAACTCTTCAGCTGCCAGTCAAAGTGCAGATTTCACTACTTCTCTAAACTCCTTAACTCAACTTTGTGAAAGCTCAAACTTAGTCATTTATTGCTTCAACATACAAAAGTAAATGATCATCTACCCCACCAAATCCTGGAGTCGTATAAACGTACTCTACACGATATCGCTGACCAGTATTATCTTTTAAGTTTGTCTCAGATTTTTATTATTGGCCCAAACTCAAGCCTGATTTTATGTGAAGCAAGGAGATATTCTACTTTCCCTGGACTTGTCCCTGGAGATCCTACGATCTGATTATACTTGACATCATTGAGCATCACGAGACACGGATACTTTTTGATATCTGAGGAAAACTCTGAGACCGTTTCTCAGAGTTTATTTTTTTGACCTCGTGTTTCCAAATTTCTATTTGTCTATTGAAGTCTCACTTAAAATGAATTGAGGAGTGACATTTTAGATCTTCCCAAGAGATAAAAAGCTTATAAGGTCTGAGGAGTTGATCTCGTTTATTGAGTTGCTTGACAATGCTCGCTTTCTCGCTCTCAGTCCTATTAAAAATAAGAAATTCTGAGTGTATCAATCTGTTTAGAGCTAATCTCAAGTTCATCTCAGACTTTCTCAAGTCTTAGTGCTTCTTTTTACCCACTCAAAGAGTGCAGTGTTGAGCATCTCAGGTATCTGATTAAATCAGGCCTGATAAACGATTTTTATCTCTCCTTTTGCCTTTTTTTAGCAAGATAGAGTCTGTTTTTTCTCTCGCCTTTTTAGCTCAAGACCCTCAGCTGAAGTAATGCTGAGAATTGGAGCAGATAGAAATACAATCAAACTGTTTTCTACTTTTTCTCCATTCTGTTTTTCATGAGGAGTTATCTTGTAGCCGAGCTGATGCTCGAGCATTCTTACTCCATCCTCTAGCATAGCCTGAAGCTTCTCATCTTGAGAATTATCAGCAATTCAGAGTCTCTTTTTAAGTTCTTCTAGCTGCATACTTTTCAGCACATAAAAGTAAATTAGTCTTGCTTAGCAAGTATCTTCTCGATAATTGCCTCTCTAGTATCTTCTTCAGAGATTTCAACTTCATGATCCTCTGCGAATTTTTTAAGTTCTTCATCTGAGAGTTCTTCAAGATTTACTCCTTCATCATCTCCCCTCATCTTGCTTTGCTTTTAATAAGTTCAATCAATTGCGCGACTGTATTTTTGAATTTGCTTCGATTCAGAGTTCTTCTGCTTTCGCAAGAAGCTGAGCCTTAGTCATCTTTACAAGTTCGAGTTCTTGATTTTCCTCCTCTGTTCCAATAATTGTAAAACCAGCAAGCAAAAGCGGTTCTGGATTCTCTACGATAGCGATAGCCCCTGGCCTGTATCCGTTATACATCACTTCAGTAGTGTTTTTGTAATCTTGTTAGTGTCATTTTTCCTAGTATAAAAAAATAAATACCCTTTTTATGTCCAAGGGGTGGTCAATCTCAACGACATTTTTAATAAAAAATCAGACCGAAGTCTGATTTCTTTACTTTTGACCTATTTCTAGTCTGGATCCTGTTCGTCCTCGATAGTAATGATTTGCCCGTCTCTAAGAGGGAATGCAGTAATTTCTATTTCTACTCCGATTCCTTCTTCGGTCTCATCATCATTCAAGAATGCAAGCTCCATTGACTCTCCTGACTGGTACCCCTTAGGAATTCAATCGTAAGATTTTTACCATATTCATTAGTGTTCACAAACTTAAACTTTGAGAGTTTTTTGAGACTTCATAATGTTGGTGTATACGACCTTTTTTGCAGCTGATGGAGTGTATTCGTACACAATTTCAGTCTTTTTATCTACTGCAGCCTTAAAGATAATACCAGTTTCTCCATTAGCTGACACAAGAGTATAGTTCGTATTAGCTGCCCAAGCAGTATTCGCACCATCTTTATCGTAAGTTACGGTTTTTGATAGTTACCTTTTGCCCATCTGCATTCTTGAATGGCAATAAATAGATCTCGCCTGCAGCGAAATTTTTCGATTACTTCAGTCGCTGTTTTTTTAGTACCTGCAACCTTAGTAACCTCTCCAAGTCCATCGATTTTACTCAAAAGACCAAAGTCAATTTGGAAGATTTTTGCACTGAATTTTACTTCAGTGATCCTAGTTCTTGGAGCCTCTCCTGTTACTCCACTTCATCTTACTAATTTTTTGGATACATTGAGCTTTGCGTCGTTCAATGCCCCAAGGTTAACATACCCATCTCCAAAATCCACGAGAAGTCTACGCTCCCCATTCTGACCGATTGATCATCGAATCTTACTTCTGGTTTTGCCATTTTTTAATTGTAGTATAAAGGTTAAAAATGCTCATCTACGAGCTTAAATCTCAAACTAATATGGATACCATGGAGTCTCTCCTCTTTATAATAGCCCTGGTTGACTCCTGTTAGAGTGCAACTTCTTATAGGAGCTCTTGAGCCCACTAAAGAGATCTACTACAATATCCGCAATCTCCTCTGCTTGCTCAAGTTTGGATGCTCGAATAGAAATCTGATAATTCCCTATTCTTGCAATTCCTGTGCGGTGTTCTCAGATTCTGTTATAGGTGATTGCTGGAATCCCATCCATATTCTGGATCACTGCTGGAGTGATTTGCTTGGCTTTAGAAGTTATTGCTGTTGAGTTTGAGAGTTTTTTGTAGATGAATTCGTTAATACTTATCATCTATTTTGATTAGATATAAAAAGGTGGTCAATCTCAACGACATTTAGCTTTTTTGATACTGCTTTTTTATCTCCTGAAGTTTTTGTATTTGTTCCTCAGTCCATCATCTCTTAAACTTTGTGACTGAAAAATTTACTATTTGCCTTTTCAACGGCAGGGTTTTTTTGTCGCTCGTAATAAGAGAAATCTTATTTACGACCAAATCATAAAGTTTCTTCATTGTCGCTATAATAAGAATAAAAAAATACTAATACCTACTCATACTTCCCCCGTCATTCTATGGAAATTCAAATAAAGTCTCCATCAAGTACCTTCTGATAGTTCTCATCATCAAGTTGGATACCAACGATCCAGGATCCTTTCGGAATAATGTTCCCATCATATTCTGTATCTGAGAGCACCACATAGCTTTCTACAAAAGATCGCCTCAGGGATATCAGTACCATCTTTTATGATTTACATTTACCTTTTTTTCCTGGAGATTCTGCATAAACTCATAGGCAGTTTTTGTGATTTCTGCTTCTGAGATGCTATCTCCATTCAGATCCGTCTCGTCTGGCACGAGAGCAATAAAGAGTACTACATTAAAACTATCTACCTTTCTGACTGGCTTAAACTCCATTCTCTAATTTTTCAGATAAAACAATTTTTTTATGCTCAAACAAGTGGTCAATCTCAACGACATTTTAACAAAAATCAGACCGAAGTCTGATTTCTTTACTTTGATTATGGATTAGAGTGATTTTACATTCTTAAGCACTCCAAGAGCTTCAGGATTCTCTACCTGGAAATCTGTTCTGAGTGAGAGATAGAAGATAGAAGCTTCAAGATCCTCATCTCTTTCCATAGCGAGAGTAAACTCTCTCCTTACTCACCAAATGAGGTTCATTGGATCAGTCATGATCACTTCAGCTCCATCAGTGAGACACTCATGTACTGTTTCAGTTCCTGCAAATTTATAAGGAATTGCATCTACAGCGGTTACAGTCGTTCCAGAGATTGAGGCAACCTGCACTACATGTTCAAGATTAGTTCCATATGCAATTACAAGCTCCATACCAGCAGTGATTCCAGTTGCACTTGCCACTGTAAAAGTTTTTTGCCCTTGGGTATTCTGAGCAGAGAGTTTAGTGCTTACCCCTCCAGCTTTAACGACTGGGGCATCCCTCTCATAAGAGGCACATCAATAAACTTAGATCCTGCATATCCTGTAGCATCTACAGTATTAAATCCAGCAAGAGCCGAATACTTCTCGATATAGTCAAGTCTGAGTCCATCAGTCAAGTAAGTTTTGAGGCCTGCTCTATACTTGTTCTTGAGTGACTTTCTAAGCTTCTTAAGCTTTCCGAGGTCGATAGATCTCTTGTCGAAAAGGTTAGTATCAGAAGCATCTACGATCACTCCAGCTCTTGCGAGGAACCCGTTAACCTGATTAAGTGTTGATACGACATTAGGATCTTTTTGCCTCCCCACAAATCTACCATAAAGAGCGGTTTTTTTCAAGCTGATTTCCTGCTTTTTTTGCGAGCATTCTCATCAAATGTTCTCTGAACGATGTCCCCTCAATATTGTCTTCAAGTTCCTCATCAAGAACTACTACTTTTGCTCTCATCTTTCTTGCGGTAAGAGTAATAGAGTCACTATCTGCAGTTACTTCTTTCCCAGTATATTGTGTTCCAGATCTTCCTGCTGGATACAATGGATCGTCTCCAATATCAATCTTTGCGATCTCTTGAATTGGTTTTGTCATCTTTACTCTTCTCACTTCCTTGAGGAGTTTTTGTCTCATCTACGATGTAATCAATAAATTTATCTGCCGTTTGTTCTCTGAGGTACACTTTGTTGGAATTAGCAGTATCCATACCAAAGGCCCTTTGCAATTTTCTGTTCAATACTCATGGTATACAAAAAAATACAAAAATAAAAAAACTAAGATTCGAAGTGCCATTCAGAATTTTTCTCCCTTATGGACATCATGCTGATTAGAATTTGGAGTAATATCCTCAAGCTTTTTACTCTCTTTTCTACTGCTTGATTTCCTTTGAGAAGCGTTTCGAGCTGTTCCGTAAGCTTTTTGCATCCTCAACACTCACAAAGAGCTCGGCATACTTAGCGATACTCTCTTTGATCTCATCAACAGACTTTTCGACTGCTGAAAGTCTTTCTGCGGTTTTCTGAACTTCCGCTTGTTCTTGTTCAGCTGTAGCTGCCTCATCTTCAAGCTCTTTATAGACCTTTGCCGCTTCTTCTGCAAGCTTCAAGACTTCGTCTTTCTGGTCTGCTTGGAGTTTTTCAATGAGTTGTACCTGCAACTCAGCCATTTTCTTGATTTTTCTAGCATAATGATTGATTAAAATAAAATTGTAGCTTTTTTTATGATGAATCAGGTGGTCAATCTCAACGACATTTACAACTTTTTTTATCTTTTTCACTCATTTTTGCCAGCTGGTCCATAAATCATCACTCAGGAACTCTCTGTGTTGAGAGAGTGTATTCTATTTTTGGTAAATCTCAGCTTTGGAGTTTTTTCCCTGTAATTTTCATTGTTCCATCAAATGCGAGGAGCTCATTTCAGCCGTTAATAAAAAAATCCTTACCTGATCTCCGAGCTCAATATCATAGAAGAAGGTATCGGATACCGAAATACTAAACTCAGAAATCTGATTTTTTTGTGTTCTTTGAGGTAAGTAGTGATATCTTCGTTTGATCTGCTTTCCTGGAGTAGTCAAAATTTCTGAATACTTTCCTCATCTTTGACCTCCTCTTGGTCGGTGAGGATGTTGTTGGTGATTTCCTTTGCATTGATAATGAGTTTTTGCTTTTGTCGATAGTATTCCCCTCAGGATCCTCTATATCATAGCGGAACTCTTTATACAGATTCCCTTCATCTCTTTTCCTTCAGAGTTTTTCAGATAAAAAGGCTTTGTCCCTTAAATCGACAATCTACCCCCTCACGACTCAGCGAAGAGAGAAAGCTCGCAAGCGTCGTTCTAGCTCCAACTGAGAGAGTAATTTGTTCCTCCTCAGTGCAGACAATCTGAAAAGGGAAAGTCAGCCTTTTGTCTTGCAGCTCAAAAAAACGGTCTCCACTATTGTTTTTGAGTGAAACTTTATTTCGCTCCTGCGAAGAGACAACAAGTCTTTTTCGAGGACGGTCCACCAGCTCTCAGCAATGATAGTAAGAGATCAGAAATCTGACTCAATCCCGCGAATTACTCCTTCAAGAAGCTCGTATTCTTCCCCCTCTATTCGCTCAACGATCCTGATATGCCTCCACATTCTCAGAAGTTCCTTACTGATATAGGGGCTTGAAATATCAAGATGAAGCTTCGCTTGACTAACCCCGTTCAGCTTCAGTTCGCATTGGAGCGAGAGAATATCTTCAATTTGCGCAATACAGTTCCCCTCTGCATTATATAAGAGTGCTACATACATTAGAGCAATACATTAGCAAAATAAATCTTAACATCGAAATCCGAGCTATAGAGTCCTCAATCCTTGTCCACGATTGTAAATACAGTTGTTCACTTAATAGTTGGCCAGCTTGAACCAGGCATCCTTTGAGCAAGGATATTCTGGCCGTTCTTGGTTGCAGTTCTTTGCTTACTATCAATCAGGATTTTATCTCATACTGCAGCATCGATATTTAGAGCAAAAAAGCTTCACCCCTTCTTGATGATGAGAGGAGCATTGATTAGACCAAGTGCCGTGATTTCAATTCTAGCTGGAGTCTCCATATTTCCGACTGCTTCGCAACGAATAGCACTGCTTACCGCGTTCATCTTGTGCCCAAGCTTGACTCCAAGCTTAAAGCCTCCATACTTTGTCTCAGCTCAACGAACTTCAGTCATTCTCGTTGTAAAGAGCCTAGCATCTTCAGCTTCAAGGACGACTCTGAAAGTTCTCCCGTCTCCATCGATATGGTCAAATTCTCAGATAGAATACTCAAGAGGAGTCTTGATTTTTGCTGCAATCTCTCGCTCTACCCCCTTATCATCTACCACAATAAAAGGCTTAAATTCTGTTTTTCCCCCTTGTTCCTGGAGAGCAAAGAGCTGATCAAGATACTCCATAGCCTCAGCACTCTTCGCCCTTGAATCTGCTACGATCATTCAACTGATCGTAATCTTTCTCCCTCTCTGAAAAGTAGGAGAAAGTCTGACACCGTGTCTTCAGTCGATTTTTGTCTCGTCTGAAGTTGTGATTTTTCCTTCGCTCGACATCGGCGAGGATCTCCCAGTCTGGAGTGATACGACTAACTTCTTGGCCGTCATATTTGAATGATTGTCAGATCATGATATTTATGATTATCAAGTAAAAATTATCTCAGTTTCCACCTTTGCCTTTTCCAAAAAAACTCCTCCATATCAAAAGACATTTTGCACATTGATGGTATTGTTTTGTTCAATATGTCTTGAATTGTCGGTAGTAAACCCTCATTCCTGGAATCCTCTTGTTCTAATATTCTCCAGGCTCTTAAATACTCCAGAAAAACTGACTCGTCATCCATGCTGGAGCTACTCGCTCGTTCTTGTGAACAACTCCTGCAACCTCATCATTTGCCCCAAGTCAAGTAAACCCTCCAGCACTAAATCCTCCTGAACTCCCTCAGAGCATTAAGTTGTCTTTGTTTGCTGATTGCGGTTTCGATCTGTGAGATCAGAGTTCTGTATTCAGTCTTTAGTTTTTCAGAGATTAGTAAGCTGTAGACTGGTGGTATCATTGCTGAGCTGCATGACCTTCTTATGTAAGTCTTCCTCTAGGGCCAGTTTTTCTTCTCTTTGTTGCTCGAGCTGGATCCCTCTCTCGCAAGCTTCAGAATAAGTTCCCTTTCCTCGATTGAGTAGTTCTTGAGATTCTCCTCTGAAATAAGAGTCCCCACTTCAGCTGAAGATTTGAACTTTGCATTTTGAAAAAAATCATAAATCTTCATCTCTTTCCATCTGATTTTTCTTCTCATTGAATTCCTCCTCCTTCTTCTTTTGTTGCTGTTCAAAGACATAGATCGCTCTCTCCTCAGCCGTCATCTCAGACCTCTTTTTTTCATCCTCAATCTTCTGATCAATTTTATTACTTGCTTCTGTTGCTTTCTTGAGCTGCTCCTCAAGTTCCAGCTGTTCTTTAACTTTCTCGATAATTTCGATTTTTTAATCTAAGTCTCGCTTCATCTGTAGTACTCATTTGCCCCGATAGCTGGTTTTTGGGCATATTTGAGCAACTCATTTGCCTCTTTTTTTGTCTTTGAGGTCAAAGAGGAAATCAAATCCTTGGTCTTTACCTCCTCACTCGTTAATTTTTTTCTTCATATCAGCCATAGAGTTTTTATACTCCTCAAGTTTCTTTTTCGCCTCCTCGACTGCCTCTTTCTGTTTTTTCGGAGTCCAGCAGTGGACTTCTCTACAGTTTGGAGGCTCTCTTCAAGCTGCAGTTGCTCAGTCACTTTCGTGAGATATTCCTGTTTAACTTTGAGCTTTTTCTCTCATAAGGAAGATCAGAGTTTCAAGCTGTTTTTGATTTCAGCAAGTTGCTTCTTAGCACTTGTGAGGTCTTTTTCTCCAAAAAAATCTCGTCAATCTCCCCCATGAGAGTTTTTTTGATCCTTCTCTCTCTCGCCTCTTTTTTTAAGGTCAATGAGTTCAGCTTTCCCTTTGCTAATATTATCTTTTAGATCTTTTTGCTTTTTTCAGTTTGGCTCCTCAAAAACTCTCCTTATCTGACTGTTGATTCTTCTCAAATTCTTTGATGAGATCCTGGTATTTTTTTCTTAAGCCCTAGTATCTCATCTCAGAGTTTCTCGTAGTATTTTCTCGTATCCTCAGCCGTTTTTGCAGAAGCTTCATAGGCTTTGTCAGCTTTTTTTCGACTTCATCATAGGATTTTTTGAGTTTGTCCATAGTTTCTTTGAGTTTCTCGTTTTTAGAAGCTCATCCTCCTCATTTTTCAAGCTCCTTATTTTTGCTTTTCTATAGCTTGATTTGCTCCTTCAATTTTACCTGCGAGTTCCTCCTCTTTTTGACTCCAAGCTTCAGTATTATTTATTTTATCTTCAAGTATCTGCTTCTCTTTTTTTCGTCCCTCAATTCTTTTTCATACTTTTTGCCTCTGCAGATTCCTCTCGTGGCATGGTAGTCGTTGGTGCAACTGCTCACCCCTGAATAGCTGCATTAAGTCAGACTTCATTTTTGATTTTTATCTAAAGACGCAATTTCTGTTTTTTTAATGCTGCAATCTCTTTTCTAACACCAAAGGCTTTATCTTTTATCTCCCTGAAGTCTCTGTAGTTTTTTTCTTTATTATTTAATCCTGCATTCTCTACGTCCTTAATTTCTCTTGTAATATCGTCCAGACTCATCGTTGTCTTATCTTGAGCATCTTTCAATTCCTTGTTCGTCCCCTTGAGCTCGTTCATTTTTGACTGATATTCATCCATAGTCAATCTTCAGTCATTATAGGCCTTAGTGAGAGCCTGCATAGCTTCTTCATTTTTCTTTACCTTCTCCTGAAGTTCTCAATAGGATTGCCCCATATACTTTCTTACCTGATCCTGCTCCTTAAAGGCAGTATTGAGACCAATTACTCCAGCAGTCAAAAGCCCGACTGCACTTACCACAGCGAGTATTGGCCATGTTGCAGCTCAAAGGCTACTCAGAGTACGCTAGCGAGTCCTCATAGTGTCGTCAATACTCCAATTGCGCCTCCAGCCACAGCCACAAAGGTCACGATTGCCTTAGTCAGAGCAGGATGCTCTTTTGCTCGTTCCTTGATACCATCAACCATATTTGCAATCCATTTGAATGCATCCCTTAAGGTCTCAGTAAAAAGGCTTCCTATAGTCTCTCAGAGAGAATCAACCGCATCCTGGAGATTGGACCGAGCCCCCATCATGGTGTTACTCTGAGCATCCATCAAATTCGCAAATTTCCCCTTCACTCGACATAGTCTGAAAAGCTCTCTCACATCTGCAAATCAGATTTTTCCTGCAGAAACCATATCTTTAATTGCCGCTTCTGAGACATTCAGATTCTTTTGCAAGCTCTCAGATAATTGGAACCCCAGCATTGATAAACTGCTTAAGGTCGTTTCAGGTAAGTTTGGTCGCTGACCTTACTTGTCCGTAGGCATAAGCGATCTGTTCGATCGGCACTGAGAGTCCAGACGCCACATCTCCAAGCGATTTCAGAGTAGGAATGATTTTATTTGCCTCGATACCATAGGCAAGGAGTTGTTTTGCAGTTTGCCTCACTCCTGTGAGTTCAAACGGAGTATTTGCTGCAAAATCTGAGAGATCCTTCAGCATCTTTTTTTAGCTGCGTCAGCTCCTCAGAGCATCGTTGTAAAGGCGACATCTGCTTGCTCGAGATTTCCTGCAAGGGTATAAGCCCAGCCTGCTGCAGTATTTAGAGCTTTTGTTACTCCAAGTCCGACAAGGGCTTTGAGTCCACCTCAGATACTCTGCTGGAGCTTATCTCAGGCTTTCTCTGCAGCATTTCATACCTTTTTGTTCGATATCTTTTGCAAGTTCACTAGTAGCCTGTTTTTTTGATCTAACCCCTTTTTGATACCTTTTCAGGCCTTTTTCTCCTGCGATTTCTCCTCCTTGCTCGAGTCTTTGCTGAATATCTCTCGTGAGTTGGTCGATCGATCAATTTTCCAGCTTGATCCCCACCCAAGTTCTCAGATTTTTTTACCATTCCTTTTTTTCCTAAAAAAATAAAAACTACCTCAATGGCTTTAAGGTAGCTTTATTTTTAGGTGGTCAATCTCAACGACATTAGAGATTATTCTTTGTTGAGTCCCTATTTTCTTCTTTAGATTTCTTCTCAAAATCTTGATATTTTTGACTGGAATAGTCTATGATGATTACTGTATTGGTAGTAGTAGCATCCTTCGGAGCGAAAAATATAATATCTGTTTTTAGATCAGGATTTTGCCAAGCATGATAATACATAGCATCTCATCACTCGACATATTTATCTTCATTCAGATAAATATCGTCTTTCTCTAGCCAAGAAGAAAGAATCGTCAAATCATCCATAAATGCACATTTTTTCTTCTGTTTTTTTAAGTCTTCTTGGATTTCCTTGAGTTGTACTAGTCTCTCTTTCGGTGCAAGATTTTTCTGCGTCTATCTTGTGTATTCTTCCACTAGCTTCAGCAAGCCACTGTGTGCAAAGTTCGTCTGTAATATCTCAGCTTCCATACTTTTTTTCAGAGTTCTTCTCTAAAAAGAGTATAATCATTAAAACTAGGATTTCTCACGAAATACTCCAATTGCTCCAGTTTTCAGTCCAAAAAAATTATAGTTAATGATTGCCTCTTTTTTTATTGAGCTCGGCGACTTGCTTTTAAATAAGTTCTTCCGTCTGATTCTTGATTGATCTTTTGAGCTGTCCCAGTCAATCCCTCAGCTCTGATAACCTCCTCAGCCGTCATACCTCGCTTTACATTTCTGACAATAGCTCAGCTCGTCACTGGAGGAATCTCAGGCTGCTGAGGTGTTCCCGCATCCTGCGAGGATGCAGAGTGATCAAAGAACGAGAAGTCAGTATTTTTCATCCTTGTGAAATTTGAAGATATAAATTATTTTTAAGAGCTGCTTTTTTTCTGTTTATCAAATTCTTCTTTTGTCAAGAGCCCTTCTTTGTAGAGTTTTTCCTAACCTTTCTAACTGCTCTATGGAAGAAACCTCTATAATCAATCTTGGATCAGGTTTGCTGTCGTGCTTTTTCTCAATGGTATGTATTTTTTTCATCGATCATTTTTTTGGCTTCTTCTAAGTTATCTAGCCAAGTAAAAGTGATTGGACGATCGTTCCCTCACAGTAATATAGATTGTGTCTCCCCGTCCTGTGCTTATCGTATTGATCTTATCATAAGGAATCTCGTGTTTAACAAAAGGTTTCGAGATCTTGATTGTATTCTCCCCAATCGTCAAACTACAATTATTGATTGCAGAAGCCCAAGCCAATAGACAGATACCAATAATTACAAGTATAGCTCAGGCCCCATTCTCTTGAGATATCAGATAGATTCCCCACACCCCAAAAATCAACATAAACCCAAAGATTGGGGCAGTAGCAGTTGCTGACTTTTTTTAAATACTTTCTCGTTTGAATTTTCTTCATTCATTGAAAAAAATAGTAAGATATAAATCAAGTTTTTCAGATGAGATCACACTTCCTATAAACATTTTAGATTAGAAGTCAAGCAGACTTGCTTTTTGCTACTTAAAAAAACTAAAAAAATTCTTGATAACAAAAATCAAAAAAATGAGTATACTGCAGTTTTTATATTATTCACATATTATCATGCAAACACCAAAAATCATTTGCCCACTTGATGCAACCGCTGATTGAGGGAAACCCCAAACGCTCTTTTCTTTTTCTGTTTGGCTTACACTCAAGAGCGCAAAAGTCCGCGTAATAGAATACCCTGACGCACAATACGGGCTCACTTTCTACGGTTCTATTCGCTTCTTCAGAAAACTTATGAAGCATAAGCTTGTTGAAGTTCCTATGAATTCAGGTCAGCGCTTCTATCATATCACTTATGGGAAATACTATAGGAAAGATCATATGATTTGTCTTACTTGCCCATTCTATACTGATGGAGATTACTGGGAAGCACTAGAGGATAAAAAAGACCTTGAAGTAGCAAAACGTAAGTTTTATCGCTATCTTCACGAGCTCGAAAAAGCAGAAAAATAAAAAAGACTGAATCTATCAGTCTTGTTCTACTCGCTCCTCATAGTGAGCCTTAGCTTCAGCCATAAACTCCTTAGCATTCCAGTTCGGATCTTCATGGCCGACATAAGCAGCATAGGTTGAATGGAGTCCTGGAAGGTATCCGTCCTCCAGGTCTTCTTCAGTATACCAAGCTCTCGCCTCAATATCTCTACCTCTTGCTCAGAGAATGGTTTTAATTCTTATCTCCTCCTTGATGAGAGGCTCCTTCTCTGCATTTTGAGAGCAATAAATTCATTCTATATTGTGCTTATATTTTTCTGTATCGCCAAATCAGGAGATCTGAATTTACTTTTAATCATTGGTAGAGATTAGAATAAAAATTTTTGTATTGCCTGGTAGGATTTCGGGAGATATTCAGCCATAACCTTATTCCTTGAATGATAGACCAGATTACTATTAGCAACCACCTCATGTTCTCCATACTTTGCCAGATAGTTTTGGAAGATGTGTTTTATAGTTCATCTCCCTTCTTCACTCAGTCTATTATATCCAAAAACAGCAATATAATCAAGAAAATATCTTTCAGAATAGCCTATCTCATCAATCATCTCGCCAGCGATGGAGATCGTCTGGTTATAAACCGCATAATACGCCTCAGCCTTAACTTTCCCCTTGTAGATTGCCATCATTGACCTTGCAGAATAGCTCCATTTTTGGAAAGTTGCTAAATTCTCATCAATCTCCTGTTGAAGTGTCGCATAGACCTCCTCTCGCTTCTTTTTGAGTTCTGGAGATTTCATAATAGCCTTATAGTGAAGCCAGTGTCCAGCCTCGTGAAGTTCATCGATTTTTTGGTCGAGACTTCACTTCTCTCCGATAAGAGAGAGTCTATTAAGAGCTGCATTGTAACTACTACTAGCACCGTCAGTCAGCCTATAGCTTGGCAATTCAGGACTTGCCTTCCAGAAGTCTGGAGGCAAAACTTTGTTCGAAAGCTCCTCATAATGCTCAGGAAGTTCATCAAAGGCTCGCTCTTTTCCAAAGTCGTCGAGTCCATCAGGCTCTCGATTAGGTGGGAATGGTCTTACCCTGAGCACACACCTACAGTTTACATGGCCGAGCGGTGCTGAGTGTCCAGAGAAGAAATCCTGAGTAAAAGGTATCCACCCCTGATTCTGGTTATCTCTACAGATATCGCTTACTTTATCATCATTTTGAGTTTGCCAGTATTTATATCACTCAATTCATGTTCTCTGCATAAGGTCGATATGTTGAGCAATAGTCCCCTGAATGTAGGCAGTACCGATCTCGCTGTTGGCAATCATATTCGCTCTGTATCTTGAAAAAGCAAAAGAAGTCTGAAGCTGGTCGGCGAGCTCCTTCTTGCTCAATCCATTATTGATGGCCTTATTGAGCAGAGCTGAGATCTCCTTCTTGGTCGTCTCATTGACACCCGTGATCAGCTCTCCTGCGTGCTGAGCAGCCCAGTCCCTAGCAGCCTGATTATTGACCGAAAAACTAATTCAGAATGCTCAGCCTACCGCTTGCTGTTGGACCATTCAAGTCTTGAAAGCTTTTCCCAATCTGCAGCTCAGCTGCAGCTTTGAATTTTAAAAATTCCTCTTTTTCGAGCTCATATCGTTCAGCTTTTTCGATCTTAAATTCTGGCATCTGCTCGATGAGAGCAAGGACTTTCTGGTATTGTCTTTCCCAAATTTCCTCAAAAAGAGCCAAGAGTTTGGCTTGAGGCTTTGAGAAGTTCTTCCCCTCAAAGATCATAAACCTGATCTTCGGTCTCTTGCTCCATTTTTAGCTTTGAGGATTTTATTGACGGCAAATTTAAGCAGACTGTTGAGCTTCATGGTCTTGTTTAATAAGATTTGAAATATTTTGGATTTGTTCGATATCGTCCTTTCAGAGGGTAAAATTTGCCCCACCAGTTCCAGTTGCGAGCTGTTCTCCACCCTCGATAGTATTATATTTCATAAATTTTCTTATTTCGTTGATGGTAAAGCATCCTGTTGCTACCATCTGTTTAATAGTATTCGCGTCTGTTGCCCAATCCTGAGTATCTACAGCATTGAAAGCAATATCTCCTTTTTTTGATCTCCATTTCGGGTCGTCCCCAAAGAGCAGCTTGATACTTGAGAGGATGATGTTTTGGATTGGGATTACGGTATTCCTGTTGAATGCAGTCAAGGCCGTCGTTGCTGAGGCCTTATTGCTATCTGTTGTATCGAGCAAATCATAAGGGATCTGAAATCTCATTGCGATAGACTTCTGGAGGTGGACTCTATAGTTTAAGAATGCTTCAGTATTGATCTCATCTGAGAGATTGGTTGTTGTTAATTCTCCAGGATAGACAAGCGTTGAATGTGCGTTCTCAACCCCCTTTGCCTCGCTCTCAAACCATTCCTTAAGAGCCTCAAGATCCTCAGGTTCACTCCTCTCTGATTTGTCATTGAGGATTTTCTGTTGAATAAGTCCTCAGTCAAAATACTTTGCATAATATTCATCAATTTGCTTAAGGAGCAAAATTTGCATAAAGCACAGGATAAAAAGACTTTTTCCCCGCTTAGTGTCGTCGGTTTCTGTAAGTTTGATATGTAAAATCTCAGTTAAACTCGGATTAAAACCCACAACTCTTAGCAGCTGAATTATATCTAAGCTCATCAGCCCCTGCTCAGCTATTGTTATAAACTTCTATCTGTTTCTTTCTGCTCCTCAAATGGAGTAAATGAATTAAAAATACGACCTCACTGTTCCGCTTTGCTGGAGATATCCACCACCTCTGATTTGCTGAAGTGTTTTTTTGCTGCAACATTAAAAAAATTCACTTGATAGCTCCTGTTCTATCTCTTGATATCTCTATGAATGCATTACCATACTTTACGAGCGACTTTGCAATGAAAGTAATATCAATACGTTCAAGAGCATCCTTGAGCCCCTCATCCTGGACGTCTCGTCCGCAGTTAAGAGCAAAGGTGATCTTGTCCACGACTGAGGACACGATATAACTTCAGTCATAGATCTTATCATAAAGCGAAAAATCCTGAGTAAACAGAGTGAAGTAGGTCTCATCTTTGGTTTGATTTGATATTCACTGATTGATGCTCTTAATAATTTCAGCATTTTCCCCGTTTGAGGCCTTGATTTTTAGAACTTTCATCTTTTAGAAAACACAATATAAAAAAACTGGATTAAACTATCGCTATTCAACTGGTCAATCTCAACGACATTTAGCAATATTTTTTTATCAAAAATCTTTTTGGAAAAAAATTCACCGTGAGTTGCTCCTTGAGCTCGCCTCTTCAATCCTCTCAATCGATCTCTTACTCATTCCGAGCATCTTTGCGAACTCCTCAGTCGTCATACCAAAAAGATAAACTCTGATTACCTTGATGGTAGTCTCTATGGTCTCGTCCCAGTCAGTATATCGAGAGGAGAGATTCTGAATGTAAAAACTCATCAATCGGCAAATCAAAGAAATTATACATGCGATCGAGAGTATCTTTCTGTATCCTACCCCTCTGAGGAGCGAACGCCAAGTATTTCTGGTTATCCCAGATTTTCTGCAGAGCTCCAAAAAAACTCCTTTCCCTGATGTATTTTTTTGTGAGATTGATGAGCATTTTTTACTTCCTCTTGATAAATAAAATCTTGTTCTTGAGCTTGCTAACCTCAAACCAGAGTCTCATAGCAATCGCATCAGCAAAGTCGGGTGAACGATTGATCAGTTTCTTCACTTCATCCTTAGTGATGATTTGAAGTTTTCCCTCCTTATCTGGATTTTTTTGCTTGATAACATCAAGTTCCTCGATAATGAGATCCTTGTAGTCTCCATTCATAACCTCTAGTCTCATCTTGGTACTATCGAGGATATGCTGCAGTTCAAAATAGCACTGATCTTTTAGGTTTTTATAGTTCCTGAGCCCCTTTTCTTTCTCCTTCAGGATAGGAGAAGAATTATTGATAAACCCCTTACAGCCAAGCTGATCCACAACTCCTCATCCAACTCAATCCTCATCGCAAACCGTGTGAGAATTCTGAATTCAGTACTGAGATTGTAGTCCCCTGATAATGTTCGCTGTCTCAGTGGTCCTATTTTTGGTATAGGCAAAGACTCTTCAGATCCAGCCCTCTCGAGCAATTGCTACCGTCCTATCATCTCCAAGTCTCGCGATATCGCATGTTAGATACTTCTCTCCACTTTCTCCGCTGTTGGTAAATAAATCACAAATATCGTCATACTCATAAAAGCTTGGTTGGGTCGTCGTCATAGTCCCAGTTCCCATGAAGGAGCCTCTCCTTAGTAATTTTGTCCGCTCTTTTGAGGTTGTCCTCATATTTTTTTGTGGTCTATGAATGGATTATCTTTGTAGAGTGAGGGGATAAAGATTCTATCTCTTGGCAAGGTACCCTCTCTCTGCGGTTTGATAAAATCATTATACAGATGGCATTTCATCGGATTACAAGTCATGATAATTTTTTTCAGACAAGATTGTATTCTCTGATCTTCTCTGTACACCTGGAGAGGATAATATCAATCGCCTTTCTGCTGACCTGCTGAGCTTCATCTACGAAGCCATAGGTTATCTCATACGACCCCAGCCAGTTGAACTCAGGATCGCTTGGTTGTTGCTTGAGTGGAACAAAAAGCACTTTTGAGCCATTATAAAATGTTAACTCCTTAGTTTGTAAATTCAGATTATACTCTCTACCTTGCTGCATACCGTGCTTATTCAGCACTTTTATAAGCGTTGCAAGAGTAGTTTTCCTCAGGTCGTCCCACTCGCTACGACCCACTAACCAAACAATACCTGGTTGAGCAATGCAAGTAAGGTTGATGATCTCGCAGACTCCTCGTGATTTTCCTCATCTTGCACCTCCTCAGTAGAGGATCTCTGTAATTCCCCTATCATTGAAAAGCTTTTTCGGAGCTCTTTTTTTGTTTTTAGGGTGAACTTAGGCTTCAGTATCCTCTGGTGTGACATCAGAAATCTCAATTCATGTAAAACTATATTCCATATTCTCCTGTAACTGCTTCGGATTCCTTCCGTAGCTCGTATTCAACACGAACTGCACCATTTGAGGATTGATCCTACCCTCTAGCCCTCCACTTTCTAACACTCGCTCAAAGAAGTTATTGATAGCCTCCACCGTGTCCAAAAAAAGTCGGGTGCTATCTCATATGATTTCCAAGTTGATCTGCTGATTCCACCTAAAAAAAGATAAAAAGCCTAATTTTTGTCGGAATTTTTCGTCCATTTCCGCTGTTCGGATATCGTAAAACTCGTGACAAGGATATTTTCAGAGATTTTTTTGAATCTTTGGTCAAAAACGGATATTGTCCCTATCATGAGTTTCTTTCGGAACTTCCTTTGGAACTTTTACGAGCTCTTGGCAACTCGCCAGATAGAGATTAAATAGCTTCCTCAACTCCTCAGGGGTCTTAAACTTCTCTGGTCTACCCAAAAACAGCTCCTTTTCGCCTCCTGATCCTTTTTGGATGCTGGACCATTTTCTCTTTATAAGGCTCTTCTCCTTAGTGGTCTTGCTCTGCTTTTTCGCCATATTCAGAAAATAAAATATAAAAAAACTACAGCCCAAACCTCTTTAGCCAGTCAATCCATCTCTCATAACGCTCGATGTCCTTCTGCAAGATCTTTATCTGCTTATTGCATCTCTGGATAGCGGGTAAGCAAACCGTATTCCAGTTCCAGTAGAAGTTGTGTGCTCTGATGGATCGTTTATCGTACTCTAGTTTTTCTATCTGTTGTTCTTTGTTATCTATTCGCTCTGTAAGTAAGTTGGTGAGCATGGCAGTAAATGTATCATTAGATAAAAATCTGATTCAGCGTCGGCGTAAGCCTTAAGTCTTCTTCCTCCCTAGACTTTCGGCGGTTGGCCTTAGGCGCGCGGTTTTTTTGTCTTCGCTTCGCTCAGGCGAGGCTCGGACTTAACTTGCGGGCATATCTGCTTTTTAACCTTCTGCAAGTTCTTCTCTGCTGAGGCATTACCTTCAGCATCTAAGCAGGCCTTACAGAGCTTCTGCTTCCGCCAGATACCCATACCGTAACCGCAACGAGGACAGATGGGAACTTTTGCCTTAATTTCTCACATTTAGTATTGGGGAAAGAGTTAAAAAAACTATTGCTTATTGAGATTTTTGAGTTTCCACCAGTAGGATTGAATCATATTGAATCCTATAGGAAACCTTCCCTTGAGTCCTGGTCGGCTCATTGATGGAGTGACAAACATTTTTTTCAAGTTTTTCCGTAATAGGAGAGCACTTCTAAAGTTTTTCCATTGATGGAGCTTGTCGCAGATCTAGTTTATTGAATCCGCAAAGCCAAGCTGGACGGAGGTGTTCCATAATCCTACGATAAAAAGAGCACTACACTATCATTTTGATCAGTATTTTTTTCTCTTATTCCAGGATATTGTTCCTTGCTGAGCTTGAAGTAAGGAGGATTGGTAAATACAACTATAGATTTATTGTCCGCATAAGAACGAGACCGCAGCCATTCACAAAGATCTTCTGCTCACGGTCTCAAAAAAATCATAACGATCCACCACTAGTCCCTTTTTCCATACAGATTTTTTGCATCTTCTTCAAGAGTTGTTCCGAATTTTTCTATATCATCTGGCAAAGCCTCAAGCAAAGCTCACTCTCAACAAGCTGGATCATAAAAACATAATTATGGAGATCTCAAAGCTCTCTGCTCATGTATTCAATAGCTTTTTCTGCTCGCATTCTAGGAGTGTAGAATGCTCAAGTCTCTGATCTCCTTTTTTTCTGTAAGTTCCATACTCTACAAAAAAATCTAAAAACCTGATCAAAACACGCCTCACATATGACTATCCCGCATTTCCCTCAGACGTTTGCGTGCCAATCAGCGGTCAACTAAATCCTTAAATATCGCTTTATTCCCAGCTACCATACGGTCTACCCGCTGGTGCTGTTCAATCGAATCCACGAACACAATATTCTCAGGATTAAGCCTATACTCAGGATACATTCCCTTAGGGAGAATGTGAGCAAACTGAAAGCTTTGCAGTTCCTCCTCACTAATGGTATTGTCCACTAGGTCTGTTTTACCTCTTCTTTGTCTGAGAAATTTGCAAAAAAAGAGAAGATTCTGAGCCTCCATTAGAGACCCCTCTTCTCTTTTTTTCAGATTTTTTAATCATAAGAAAATACTCGCAATAATAAAATTATTACGAGTATATCCGCTACTTTATCTGTAAATCCGAGTTTTAGTCTATTAAAAAAATGAGCAAAAATCAAGAGTAATTACAAAATTACTTCCTATTTTTGCTTTTTTTATGATTTTTCAAATATAATTTTACTCGGATATACGGAGAGTAAAGAATACTCATAATTTTTTTACTCTTTTTTTGCAACAAATGAAACTAACACTAGAGCTAATGAATGATTTCTTAACATATTCAAGTCTTAATAATAAACCAAACACTGTCAAACAATTCTGATATGATATCAGGCAATTCTATGAATATGTAGGCTTGGGTATTGATATTGACTCAATAGACTTAAAAAAACTTTCTTTGAATATACTCTTTTTCTGAAAAAAATTCCAGTCAACAAAACAAGCATCTATGCTGATAAGTGAGGGTATATCTCATGAAGAACAGTCGCGAGAAAGGTTACGGCGGTTAAGAATTTATTCAAATATTTGAATAGAATACACAATGTATGACTACTCTCAGAGAGGATTGAGATTCCAAAATATAAAAAAACCAAAGTCGAATACTTAACCCAATCAGAAATGAACACCTTTCTCAAAAATTGAAGAGAAGAAAGAAAATAAAGAAGATAAATTACGTAATTACCTCCTAGTCAAACTTGCATATACTACAGGAATGAGGCTCTCTGAGATTCTCTCAGTTAAGGCCGAGGATGTCATAAAAGACACAAAAATGGATATTCTGGGCAAGTGAGACAAATGGAGAACTGTATATTACAATAAAGAAATTCAAGATCTAGCTCGTGAATATCTTAAATTCAGAACAACAGAAATCCCAATTAGTAAACGGAGCTGACACACAAGAAAAACTTAAAGGAGATTGAAAGCTGCTCTTTATTCGTCACGATGATCCTGGTTTCGGGAAATGAATTAGTAAGTCCAGGGTATGTGGAATCTTTAAGGATTATTCTGAAGAAATCTGAAGGAAGATTCATTGCCACATGCTCCGCCACTCATTCGCCACGACACTGTTAGAATCCAACATTGATATCAGAATTATTCAGGAACTCTTGGGGCATTCGTATATAACGACAACACAAGTCTATACTCATGTATCAGTGAATCTGATGCAGAGGGAACATATGAAGGTTTTTTTGGAGCTTAAAAAGCTCCTTTTTTTAACTTTCTGAAAAATTGACTTGCAAAATAAATCCAAACAGTTATAATTCTATCGTTGAATTTGGTTAGTAGTAATACTAATCAAGAAATAATATGTTTAGTCGCCTGTCCCATCCCTAAAGATGAGGTCGCCAGTTCAATCCTGGTTCGCGGCTATGTGGTAGCGCACCCATAGTAAGGGTAAGGTGGCCAGTTCAATCCTGGTTCGCGGCTAATAATAAAGTATAGGTTAAGAAGCTTAAAATATAAGCCTCTATGTAGTAATACATAGGGGCTTTTTCCGTATATCCAAAACGAGTATATCTTCCCCTTAGTAACTGAATTTAACACAAACCAATACTAAGTGGGTACTCAGTATGATAGAATAGCTAAACAACTTATACTATATAACCCCCACTTAGGTGTACCCACGCTTAAGCTATGCGCATCATAGCCTTGGTGATGGTTGTATAATGTAGGTTGTTTTTCTTTTTACACCCGTAGAGAATCTCACCCGCGCTCCCTCATACCCCTCTGCATAGCTCAGAGTAAGGAAGACGGAGCAACACTATACAATAGTGGTCAGTATTGGTCTTTTATATCTCGTATGGAATCATCACTATGAAGACCTTATTTTTCTTGTTGCCTGCTTTTTTAGCTCGATTTATATTCAATCCTACTACAGCTGTAGTGATAGGAATTATAGGGTTTGCTTATGTGGTGATGACCGCACCGCAAAAACAAAAAAGAAATCTGATTCCCCATACTGGAATAGTCTACCTCCCCGGAAGGACTCACAGAATTCAGACTCAGAACAGAGACCCTTATACAGTTCTTACAGGTCTTTGTCTGAGATATAGGAGAGAGGAAGTATATTAAGTTCTTCAAAAAATGAAAATGTCTGAACCACAATATTGCCTTTTAATTGATTTTTATACTTTTGAAGTTATTTGAAGGCATATAATACGATTGAGAGCCTATAATCTCAGTACACTTATTCACGAATTGGTCTATTTTATAGCTCATCAGTGCGAAGTTATTGACTGTGAGTTTACAGAGGATATACCCGCTTACATCACGGAGGGAATAATAACTAAGTTAATAATTATATCTAGAGAGGTTCAAAGTAGAAAGGGGCTTTTTACTAAAAAAGCTACCTCGCATCATGGTAGCTTTTTGTTATTTACTTCTCTTTCAACTTTTTTTATCTGAAGCCTGTGTTAACACTGAACCAGCCAATGATTTTGCAGCTTTAGTAGCACTTTTTTGTGCTAATACTTTCCCCGCTAAAGATGCAACTCTCGGAGAACTTTTTTTCATTTTTTTGCCATTCTGATTTATAAGAGATAAATATAAAATAATCAATATATCACAAAAATTGAAGACTCTCTTGAAATTATATAGCAAAAAAATGTATTATGCTGATACGAATATAATCTCGTAGAAATTAAGAGTAATCATCTCCGCTAAAAATTGATTACTTTTTTTCTTTATAAGAAATTTTACTAAAAAAATCAATACCCTCCTAATCTTCTTAGCCCCCACTCCAAAAAGCAAATTTCAGAGCGAAAAATTCAATCCCATTCTCATGCTCACAAAATTCTTGATTTTCTGTAGATATTTTTTTGATAGCCACAAATTTTTCGCTTTTTTTATGAGTATGAAAAAAATCTGCTATTGGACAGGAGCTTTGTATAATAAAGGAAATCAACTTTTATAAAGAGCAAAGCTTCAATTTTTTTCTTCCCAATCTTTAGGGAATCACATTGAGTTAAGTTGGATTGATTTATGAGACTTTATGAAATTAACTAGTTTTCATTCCCAAATTCTAGAGAAGTTATCTGATATTTTTTTCTTAGCAAACATACTACCACAAGGATATAAGAATAAGTAGTATCATTTGATAATAAAATTCCTTCCATTCATTTTATTCTTAACTTCTTTGTCATTTTTTTCTATTCCATACCCTATCAGAATGAGCACAAAGATTTCTTAAATAAGCCATACAATCTATTCGTGATTGTAGCTGCTGCCATCTTAAATTATATCTTTTTGCAACTAAGACCTTATCAATAATTAGTAATGATGTATATAAGATTCCAGTCCCTCAAAATGAGAGAATCTGCATTATCATCCATATAGGAGGCAGTGCAGGTCAAGCATATTTATTATAATAATGTTTGATAGGACTTGAATTATCTTTATTTCTGTTAACAGTTTCTTGTATAATTTTAGTAATATTTTTTTATAATCAAATTGAAATAAACTTTTTCTTTTATCCATAAACCAAAAAAAGGAGTTCAATATTTTTTTCTGACATTATATTTATAATTTGTGTTTTGAAATCTACCTCAATTACCTCTAACGCATCTAACAATAATAACTTAAGATCTCCGTCAAAATAATATAGCTCGGTAATATCTTTAAAATCCGTTCATTCTTTAAAATTTTTGAGCTGGATCTTTATAAAAATACCTCATATATCAGGATAAACGGTAATATGCATTTCTCTGGAGTTGTAATTTGGCTTCTTCTTCATTTCTAAAAATAAGTCATCTAGATTTTTAACAATTTTTATGTGCTGTTATGCAGATAAAACAGGCTTATCATAGAGAAGAGGTTTGACTATTTCGCCGTTAATCATAATATTATTCTTCATAATAAATTTCCTCAATTAAAATTTGACTTTTAAAGTAATATCAATATAATAAGAAGTATCAAAAGTCCCTTGAGCCTCTCGAAGAAGCTGAAAGAAAGGGGCTTTTTGTTTTATTTGTTTTATATCCCTCTTTTTTTCTGAAATTTTTCTCTTGATTTTTTAAAGAAGGTCTGTATAAAATGCTTCATCAATACTGACTCGTGCCACTCATCATGAAGCAGAAAGAGAGTCAGTTTTTATTTATAAGAAAATAAATATAATAAAAAAAGTACAGAAAAAAATCAATTTATTCTTATAATTAAATATAGAAATTCCTCAAAAAAATATAATAACGAATAGTTCGCACTACTTTTAAGAGATAGCTAAGCTATCTCTTTCTTTTGAAAAAAATCACACGAAAAAAAGGAAATATATTTACCTCCTCTTGATTTTTTTGGGATTTTTTTGAGTATACTATTCTTGTTGGCGGAGATTATTCTCGGCTAGTATAGCTTTTATGCTATACGGGTAGCTCTACTTTTGTAGGGCAAGCCCTCGTAAAAAGTAGCTCTTTAAGGGCTACTTTTTCAATAATCATATCTTTTTAATAAACAAAAACAACTCCCCTTGCTTTCAAACCAGAAAACACTACTCTCATAACCAATGAATTACGAACTTTTTCGACCATTGAGAAAAAAAAATCTATCTGATCAATATGCTCAAAGAAGACCATCAGATTTTTTTCTGAATTATTTGAAAAAAAGGAGTCAGAAACTATCTCCAAGCAGGTAAAAAAATCTGAATCCTTATCAACAAAAAAATGACATACATGAGGAACGATCTGTAAAACCTGCGGACATATCCCACAATGCGATCGCTGCTCAGTAGCGATCCATTATTACCTGCTTCCAAACTGAGAAAAAGTCTGAATATGCCACATCTGTAAAAAAACAATACCAATTTCCGAAAATCCTGTGAACAGTGTAATAGCTCACAAATCCAGGAATACGGTATGGGAACACAAAAACTTGCTGAACTTATCAAAGAAACCTTTTGAGCTGAAAGTCTTATCATTGAATCAGAATCCGTTCGTTCACCAAAAAATTGAAAAAAACTTTCTCTTGAACTTCAAAAAAATATCAAAATACCGAAAAACCAATTATTATCTGAACCTCACTTTTAACCACTCCAATCAAAGATCGAAAATTTGACCTTCTAATTTTTTTGTAAATGCAGACATTGGGCTTAATTTACCGGATTTCAACGCAAGTGAGAAAAATTTTTTTATTTTTTCTACGAAGCTTTTGTAAAACACCAATGCAAAAAGTTTCCTTGTACAAACAATGAACCCAGACCATCATAGTATTCGTAATGCCTGCAAACTTAATAAATCAGATTTTTTGCTAAAGAATATGAGTTTCGCAAACAATATAGCTATCCCCCTTTTTGAGAGCTCTGCCTTATTCTCTACAAAGACGAGATTGAACAAAAAAACTCTTCAATAAAGTAGATCAACTCTATAAAGAACTCCTCTATCTACAAGAAAAAAATACGAGCTCAAAGAGCTAGAAATCTATACGACCCCTCCACTTGTCTATAAAATATTTTTGAAAATATAGATACAATATCGTGATAAAAAGGCAAAGAAGTAAGAAACTTTATGGATATCGTTTACTCAAAGCTCCAGCTCAATAAAAAAAGGATTCAAAATCAATCGAAATGCCGAAAGTATAATTTTAAAAAAAGCTAGCCTGCAAATATCAGACTAGCATAACTTTAAGAAAAAAAGCCACTACCTCAAGCAGTATTCAAAAAGTTTTTTATACAACCTAGAAGCAATAAAATTAATAAGGCGATAATAAATGAATACCCCGCAATCATAGCATTCTCTTCTCTCTTTTCTTGACGTGTTTTCATAACATTTTCTCTACTAAAGAATGGTTGGCTTATAATAGAGCAGAAAAATATTATAACATTTACACAAAAAAAGTCAAGAGAATAAAAAAATCAGATTTTTCCCCTTTTTTTGCTAAAAAAATAAAATAACTATACTTAAACTATTTATATAAAATAAAAACAAAATAGAGCATGACAGTAGAAAATCACGAAACCTGAACACTCAAAGACCATTGACACCTTAAACCACATGAAATTCCAGAAGATGTCTACTTTATGGATATTTGTCGTGTAGTAGGAGAAAAAGGGACTTGCGACCGTGGAAGAAGCGGATGCGTCATCGTCAAAGATGGACAAATCATCTCAACTGGTTATGTAGACGCTCCACTTTGAAGCCCAAAATGTGATGAAGTCTGACATCAAATATGGACAATTACAAAAGAAAACTGAGAAACTAGCCAACACTGTATGAGAAATTGCTGTGCTGAGCTCAATGCCATAGCAAATGCCACGCACCAAGAGGACAATCTCAAAGGAGCTACACTCTATACCAAGATGACACCTTGCTATATCAGAAGATGTGTACACCTAATTGTTAGTTGTGGAATAAAGAGGGTAGTCTGCGAAAAGAGATATCACGATGCTGCACTTAGCGAAGAGGTACTTAAAAACGCAGGAATAGAACTCGTCTATCTTGAAAAAGGGGATTCAAGAATACTAAAAATAGATAACTTGACTTTTCAAAGTAAAAAGGATATAGTAGGCAAGTAAACAAAAAAATCAGTTTTTATGTTAGAAGAAATCAAAACATTTATCGAATTCTTGAAATCAGGTTTTCACCTTGATGAGATTGAAAAGTCTACGTACTTTGTCAAACAAAAAGAAATTCTGAATCAAAGAGTTAAAATTCTTGATCAGGAAAATTGCCGAACTAAATAAAAAAATTAGAAGAACCTGAAAAAGGATAACGGAGGCTTCAAAGTAAGTAATAAAACTGTTCCACTCCTTATGGCAATTAAACAAGAGCGAGAAAAAAACAAGAGCGCCTCAATAAAGAGTACAAAGAAGAAGTTGAAATCTTCAAAAGAGCCTGTAAACTTGATATTCAGGATACTGAAATTCAAACCTACAGCTGTAAACAAATCGCAGAAAAACCTAAAAGAGCTCGAAAATGATCAATTCATTTTATACATTAGGAAACAAAAATCTACCTTTTTCAAAAAAAGAAAAACATATACTATTGATGAGATAGATTGCGATTGGTTTAGTAATTTTTTTCAAAGGTCATCCTAGAGAATAAGTGTCTTTTGATGGTAATTTCCGAAGATCACGAAACAATCTTCTCCTGGAATCCTTTTAATGAGTAAAAAAACAAAACTCCCTAAATATAGGGAGTTTTTTTCTTTTTTAAAAAGAAAAAAATCTGATCTCAATATCTGAAACCAGATTTCTTTTTTTGATTATTCAAATCTAAGAGCGTCAATCGGCTTAAGTTTAGCGGCCTTTCTCGCTGGAAGAATACCAAAGATAATTCCCTGTACAAGTAGTAATAACAAAGGTTGTAAGGACAATATTCTGATCAATTTCAGCTGAAAGTCCCATATCTCCACCACTAAGCGTCGTATTTACGAGATATACAATTCCATAACTGAGTAAGAAAGCTATAAATCATCAAATCAGAGTGATCACAACTGACTCAACCAAGAATTGAAGTGTAATATCACTATTCAGAGCACCAATCGCTTTTTCTAATTCAGATTTCCCTCGTTCTTTCCGTCACTGATACAATCATAATATTCATCACTCCAATTCCTCAAACCAAGAGCGAGATCGCACCCATAGCCAATAGAAACATTTTCATCCCCTGAAGCGATTTTTTCATCTGTTCAACCATATCAGCGAAACTTTCTATTTTGAATCCAGCATTACTCATTGATGTCTTATTGTATCTTTTGAGAAGGAGATAACTCAATCTATTTTGCCAAAGTCTATTGTCATCATCTGGAGAAAGGAGAACATCAAAGGAATCTACCACACTTTTTATGAGTAACTCTATCCATAACTGTTGTATCAGGAATATAGGCTTGAACTCATCGAGAAAAATTCTTCTTTAGCAAGTACTCAAATAATAGTGAATTCCTTTTTTTATTATATACAAACTTTTTACCAATAGGACTTCCCTTTTTGAAGAAACTATTCTTAAAACCATCATTTACTATCGCAACAAAATTCTTCTTTTTCATAGTTTTTCCTTAGTAAAGAAAGTTCATTCCGCTAGTTTTTCATTGAGAGTAAAACCAATTTTCAGGCACCCCAACCCCCTCAACAGCATCAGTTTTCTGTTTAATTTTTTTACTTGACCATAAGGAGCTCTAACCTGATAGGTAATTTTTTTCAACTCAACTCTGGAAAATAGTTTTCAATATAAGGAACAAGTGTCTTATCAAATTTAACCTCCTGAACATACCCCCCAGGTTTATCATTTTTTCATCCCAAGAACTGTATCATCCATTTGAAGAGATAGAGATCTTATTTTTTTGCCATATCTCCCATTGTTTTCGTAATAGAATTTTTCAGTCCCTTGCCCTATCGCCATCATCACGACAACAGAGGTCATTCCAATAATAATTCCAAGCGTACTAAGTCCAGATCTCATCTTATTGGCCATAATGGTCTTTCGAGCATCTACAAAGTAAGAAAAAAACCTCATATTTTTTGTCAATACCTAAATAAAAGTAAGAAAAAATCTGATCCTAAATAAAAATTCCATCCTTGATACGAATTGTCTGATTCGCATAGCTTGAAACATTCGCATCATGAGTAATAAGGAGAATCGTTTTTTTCACTTTTTCAGTATTAAGGTTTTTTTAAAAGCTGCATAATTTCAATTCCGGTTTTAGAATCTAGAGCTCCTGTTGGCTCATCTGCTAATAAAAGTGCAGAGTCTGTCACTAATGCTCTGGCAATACAAACCCTTTGTTGTTGTCCTCCAGAGAGTTGATTTGGAAGCGCTTTTTCTCTTCCCTCTAATCCAACAAGTTTAAGAGCTTCATAAGCTCTTTCTCTAGCCTCACCAGAAGACACTCACATATAAGAAAGCGGCAATACAACTTGCTCTCGAGCCGCCATTCTTTTTGAGGAGATTATATCACTGAAAGATAAATCAGATCGTAGTTCTACGGATCATAGATTGTTGATCTGGAGTCAGATTTTTTTACCTCCTTTCTACGGAGGAAATAAGAGCCAGAAGACTGAACATCAAGAAGTCCTACAATATTCATCAGTGTAGATTTACCACATCCAGATGGTCCCATAATAGAGATAAAATCTCCATCATTAATATCTAGATCAATACCTCTCAAAGCATATACTGGCTCTGCCAATTTCTCACCATAAGTTTTTTTGTAATTCCCTTAAGTGAGATAAAATCTGAAGTTGCTTCCACCATTCTTATTATTTCATGGTAATAAAAATATCCATAATTATATTTCAAAAACTATCCATCATACTGATAACTCATACTTCCATCAGCTGCTGTAGTTACATCATGTTCTCCTGATGGCCCTCATTTTTGATTAAGTCAGAGGTTTCATGCTGAGGTTTCATTCATGTAGAATCCTTTGATCGTATCTCAAGCTTTAACTCCAGAGAGAATCACAGTGTTCATATCATCTGAGATTCCAGTCTCTACAACCTGGTCAATCCACTTATTTCCTTTTTTTAAGGCTTACTATCTTCTCTCCCTGTTCATTATCTGCAATAGCAGGAGTTGGCACAACAACCTTTCCTTTTTCAGATTCAAGAATTACCTTTACATTCGCACTCATACCTCCAAAAATCTTATCCTCAGCACTAGCTTTTTTAAAGACAACTCTGGCCTTATAAGAACTTCCTTCTGGCATCGTATCTATTTCAGAGAAGACACCTGTATATACTGATCCTTGGAATGCATCGATATACACTTCAACATTCATTCCAATACCAATCTTCACAATATCAATCTGATCTACTTCAAGTTTTACCTCAAGTAAATCTGGAGTTTCAACATAAATATATTTAGTATCTGTATCTGAACTATTTCTTGAACTACCAATAGAATCTCAAATCTGCATATTCACCTTAGTAACCACTCCATCAAAATTTGCTGTAATCTTATAATTATCATACTCCTTCATCTTTGTTGTAAGTGCCAACTGTGCAGAATCTACTGCATCTCTAGATTTTTGAAGTGTTTCTCTCTGTGTTTCTCAACTTTTTGCATCATCAAGTTTCTCCTTAGCTTCTTTAAGCTTTTGTTCAAGTTCTGCTGCCTTTACAGTATTTTTCCTGATTAGCCAACTGATATTTCAAACTTTCCTGAGTAGTCTTATTCTTTTGCTGTTTCTAAATCTGTCTTTGCCTTTTAGTAAAGCAACTTGAACTTGTTCAACTTCAACCTTTGCTTTATCCAATTTATCCTTAATTTCCTCTAATGGAGTCTCAGCAGTTTTCAATTTTGCCAAAGTATCAACAATATTAACATTTTTATCCAAATAGCTCTCTCAAAGAATTTCATAAGCCCTTCCAAAGGTATCAACATACTCTAATATCTTAGACTTAGGCATATCAGCTGTCTCAATAGAGTCACCAAAAGCATCAATATTTATTTTTCACCACTCTTTAAATTCTTCTCCAAGTTGAGTAAAAATTGAATATCCAGACAAAAATCTGATTTTTTTGTAATTTTTTTCAAGTGGCAACTTTGAATACTCATCATAGAGTTTATGGAGCTTACCTACATAAGCACTCACATCCCAGTACTTATTCTTTGAACGATTCATTGCTGCATCATTCTTCGCTCCAAGATAGATGTTTCTATCATCAGCAGTATAAGTACTACTAAGTTTTACTACAGCATCATAAGCATCAAGTGTCTTCTGAAGTTTATTTGCTTCATTACGGAATTCTCTAATATATTCCAACATTTTATTATTCCAATTTCTTGTAGTCTCTGGAGTACTCAATAAAAGCTCCCTTTATCTCAAGACTGAAGTTTCTGATAATCAGCCTGAATATCTTCTAACTCCTTTTGCTTATCTTTGAGTTCCCTCTCTTTAGTCTTAATAGTTGATTCTGCCAATTTAATAGTTGATTCTGCCTCTGAAACAGCTGAAGCTTTAGTTTGAGTTTCCAACTGTAATGTTCCTGGCAAAGTTTGTTTTTGTACCAAAAAGAAGATCATATTCAGCCTGTGCCTTAAGAATATCTAGATCCTTATTTGACTTTTTCAATCGCCTTTTTCAAATCCTGCTGTGCATTTTTAAGATTTCTCTTAAGATCCTCAATATCTTTATCAAGATTATCTGTAGAAATTGTTGCTAAGACTTGCCCCTTTTTCACAGTATCTCAAACTTTAACCTTTACGCTTGTTACTCTTCCCTCAGAAATAAAAAGTCAATTTTTTTGAGCATGTGCAAACTGCGTAGTACCAGCAAGATTCAAAGTTTTTTTCAACATCTCATGTTCCAACAACATGATCACTACTTGTATAAGAAATTACTGGCTTCTCTGGAAAAAAACTTTTTTAATAGCTCGATATCCACCCAATCCTCATACCACCAAAATAGCTAAAACTCGCCATTTTTCTTTCCCAGATCCATGAAAAAAATCTTTTTATCAATTGCATCCTTCTGTAAAAAACAAATAAAATCCTGAAATAAAAACTCTACCTTCCAATATATCTAAATATATATACTAATGCAAGCAAAAAAATCATAAGAATTAAGCCTATTTTAGAAGATAACCAAAGAAAAAAAGCTCTTGAAAACTAAAGTTTTTTTACTATAGTAACCTTAAATTAACCTTAAATTTTAGTTCTTGAGAAGAAATTAATGATTATCACACTTGGTGGGAAAGCTTGAAGCTGAAAATGAACTGTCGCAAAATTACTATCTGAAAAAAACTCGGATATGAAATCATCTCCATCTGAAATCTAAAGAGAAAACTAGCAGAAGAAATGGGGCTCAGTATCTCAGAATTCAATCTTCTAGGTGAAAAAAACCTGAAAATCAGCATGAATTTGACCTAAAATACGAAGAATATCAAAAAAATCTTGATCTTAATTCTCAAGTTATCTTAGAAAGCAGACTTTGATTCCTCTGTCAGCCAAATGCCTTCAAGGTCTTTCTCAATGTGAGTGATGAAGTTGCAAGTCAAAAGAATCCTCAACGATAAAAAGGACAACCGACCATTTTTTTCAGTCCTGAAGAAGCTCTTGAAGTAACAAAGAAAAAGAAATCAAGATGATCAAAATAGATATCTCTCGCTTTACAATATTGATCTTTGGAATTCTAGTCAATATAACCTAACCATTGACACTTCAAATCTCACTCCCGAAGAAGTTGTAGAGAAAATCCTGATAGAGTTCAGTTCTTATATTGAGAAAAACAGCAATTAAAGAGCTACATAAATATTACTGAAAACTAATATACTAAAAAAACCTGAAACAAATCAGGTTTTTTTATTTTTTTAATTTTTTTATTTTTCTCAGATAAGTGTCGCTTCCATAGCTTCCTCTTGTTCAATATCTTGTTGTGTAAGCTTCGTATTTTTCCAGTCTCACTTCCTATAAATCAAATAACAAATTAATGCCATAATAAGATTTACCAGAGCAAAAAGCTAACCAAACTCCATCAACCTTGAGAGAGGTATAATATGCCAATAAATAAGCCAATGGAATCTCCACAACAAACATAGATATAATTCAAAGAATCATCGCAAGTGTAGTCTTTCCAGCCGCCCTAAAAATTCCCGTCAAAGTAAACTGAATCCCCATAAATCACATAGTAAATGCACTAATTCTCAAAAGATCAGTTCAGATTTTTATAACTTCAGGCTTTTTTTGTGCATCGATAAAGATACCAATCAGCTCCGGAGCAAAGATAAAGACAAGAACTCCAGCAGATTCCAATATTAGAAAAGCAATAAGTGAACTCTTATAAGCGATTTGCTGAGCCCTATCGAGTTGCCTAGCGCCGATATTTTTGTGCCACCATTGTAGAGGTCGCCATTGAAAGCCCAAGCGTTGGGATAAAAAGCAGCTGAAAAAAATATTTCCTCCTGCTCCATATGCCGCATTAGCAATCACTCAAAAACTCATCACAAGCTTCATCAGAAATACATATCCTAGAGAACGAATTGCCATCTCAACACTTGAAGGAATACCAAGAACAAAGGCCTTTTTAATAAATCAAAAATCTGGCTTAAAAATCCTTTTCGTTGGATTTTAATCCCATGCTTCCCTCTAAAGAGAATAATCAACCCAATAAGAGAAGATATCGCCTGCGTAATTAAAGTTGCTAAAAGCAGCACCTCTTACACCCATTGCAGGAATCACACCCCATCCAAAAAAATCAAAATCGGATCCATCACAAAATTAAGCAAAATTGTCCCTCAATTACATAAAGTGGTAACTTTACTTCTCAAACTCCTCTCATCACAGATTGGAACATTGAAAAAAAATAAAGTTAAACATCAGCCCCATAAAAGTAATTTGCATAAACTGTGTCGCTGGCTCAATAATCTCCTCTGCTGCTCACATCAGAAGCAAAATATGCTCAGCGCTAAAATATCCTAGAACACTCAAAAATGCAGAAATAATAACAACACTTAAAAAGCGTCTGTGCCGCTCCTTTATTAACCATTTCCTTATTTTTTTAGCTCCGACATACTGAGCTATCAAAAATCGTCCCAGCCATAGAAAACCCCATTCCTAGAGACAAAATCAAAAAAACACAATTGATCCACTAGAAGCAACCGCAGCGACAGCTTCTTTTGAGAGTTTTTCCAATCCAATAAGCATCTACAAACTGATACGCACTCTGCAAAAAAATTTCCAATCAAAATAGGAATTGCGAGCCAAAATATTCATTTCACAATTGATCATTTGAGCGAAAGCTCAACATTTTTATTATCCATATCTCCCAAAAAAATAAAATCTAAAATTAAGCGCAAAAAAACTAGCCCAAAGCACAAACCTACATGAGCAAAAAGAGCTTCCTGACCTTTCACGAGAACAAACCAATCAAAAAGCCCTCCAAACTAAGCAAACTCTATATCATCACTACTGATTATGAACAGGTTCAGAATCCTGATCTTCATGTTTTTTTAACCTAAATCCTATCTGTGTAAATCTATCATGCAGAAACTGATGCCCAGGACTTATCCAAAAACTATACAAATTCCCAACTAAATAGAAGAGATATGCAACAATAGTCATTACCGTACTTGCAGTCTGAGCAACAAAAAGCATTTCCACTCACCAAACTAGCAAGCCCTCCTGTCAAAAAGTCACAAAAATCAAAGGCAATAAGAATACTCCAAATTTAACCAGAATTCTTTTGATAATTTGTCTAGGACGAATCTTACCACTTAGACTATAAGGAATCATTCACAGGATATGCTGCCTCCATCACTGTTCACCTCTACAATTTTTCACCAATTCAGCTCCTATCAGAAAGAGCATTCAACTAGCAAAGAGTGCTATCGCAGCAGCATTTCCATATACAGTTCCGATAAACGGAATACCAAAGAGTAAACAAATCAGATATACCATTCCGAGCAATCCTCATGGCACCCCAATCATCAAAAGTGGCTTGAGCAAACACCTCTTGATCAAAAGTCTAAGTTTATATTCATCCTGATAGAGCGCAGGAATTGCAAACAATGTCATAACCGTTGCAATCGAAAGTCCAAACATAATAGTATACGCCAATGGTGCAAAAAATCCATCAGAAGTCAAGGTTGCCAGTCCTATCACCGTAGTCAATGTCGTAGAGAGAATAGGTCTAAGTCTAGATCTCGCACTCTCTCTAATCGCATCAACTCTAGTATGTCAAAGCTTCATATTTTCGTTCGCACTATCAATCAGAATAATCGCATTATTTACTACAATTCCAACCAAGGCAATAAATCCAATCATAAACATCAATGAATACGGATGCCCTGTCAAAAGCATTCAAAAGCTTCCTCCCACAAATCCCATCAAAATACTATAGCTGATGATCGTTGGCTGAGTATAACTATTAAACTGCAAGACTAATATCGCAAAAATAGCAATAAGTGAAAAGATCAAAGCACTCAAAAGCGAGAGCAAAAGATCACTATTTTCCTCAGTTTCCCCTCATGCACTGGAACTAATCCCTGCAGGAAATTGATACTTTCCAGCATATTCTGTGAGTTTTGCATTGATTGGTTCAGCCTTATAGCCATTTTCTAGATTAGCTCAAATACTGATCGTAATCTGATTTTTCTCCCTTGTAATAGCATCTGTTGAAGGCTTAAAAACATAACTTCCAATATTTCCTAGCAAGACTTTTCCAGCTGGAGTAATAATACTTGTATTCATCAACTGTTCAGGCGATAGCCCACCAGAAAAATCATCATACTTCACCCTGATCTTATGAGTATCATATTCTCACTTGATACTTCCTGCCTCAAGCCCATTAAGCGCAAGATAAAGTGAAGGACCAATACTCTGCGGACTCAAACCAAGCAATGCTAACTTCTGATCATCAAGCTCAAAGAGAAACTGTCCAGCACTTTCTTCACTAGAAGAGCTTACATTCTTGGTTCCAGGAATACTCGCGAGAAAATGCTTAAAAATCTCTATTTACCTCAGAAAGCTTATCAAAGCTCACATTCCCATCTGCGATGATCTTGATTCAGATTTCCTTTCCTGTTTCTGGTCCATTCCCTCTCGTAGCGACAGCCACCTGAAATCCTTGCATCACAAGATGATCCAGTTTAGCAACCAAATCCTTTTCTACCTCAAAGCTTGATCTCTTCCTCTCTCCCTTTTTTGAAATACGGAGTAGCACATCAATCTTATTTCCCTTAATCGTGCTCGTATAATTCACAAGCTCAGGAATAGTACCAAAAAAATCTGATGAATTTCCTGACTTTTTTTCTTTGATCGCCTCTTTTGTCAGTCCAACCTTCGCAGTAAGAGAGATCTTAAGATATTCATTGTCAGATGCTGGCATCATAATAAACCCAAGCTGAGGAGAAACGAGCCACATTGTAAAAAAATAGTAACCACCAGTGGGATAATTACCACAATAACTCTCTTCCCAGCACTCTGCAAAATCGTCCCAAGATGCTTATCATACCGTGCATTCAAAGGATCAAAAATCTTATCTCTCCAAGAACGTTGACTAGATTCAGTTTTTTCTACTTTATCTCCCCTATCTTGAGCCAAAATAAACTTTTCATCCTCAGTCAAGGTAAGCTCAGCATCAGGATTTGGAGTAAAGAGTTTCTTTTCCCTACTCGACTTAAAAAAAGAGCGCTGGAGTAATCGTCAAAGAAATAAAAAAAGCGAAGCTAAAAGTGTCACAAAAAAATCGTAATTGGAATATATGCCAAAAATTTTCCCATCACTCATGGCAAACTCATCAACGGAAAGAATACAACAACAGTTGTCGCAGTCCCAGAAATCAATGAATTCTTATAGGTTTTTACTGAAAGAAGGGCAGCATTAAGTGGTTTATACCCAAGCTTGATAAACTCGCTCGCTCCCTGAACTACTACCGTCGCTGTATCTACCGCAATTCCAAGACAAATAATCAATGAAAAAAATTTGTCAAAAAAATTCATCGTATACCCAAAGAAATTCAACACAAAAAAAGGTAATAAAGAACGCAAGTGGAATCGAAATCGTTGCAATAAAAGATTCCATTCCTCCAACAAACATTGACACAATCACAAATACAATAGCCAAGGTAGAAACCATATTCACCGCCAAGTCACTATAATCCTCACTAATATACTCTCAGAGATCGTTAGTATAAAAATATCAAATATCATGATAAATCTGCTTTTTCATCTCTTCTTCAATGCGCTTCTTCGCCTCCACAGCAGCAGACAGAACACTCGAACTTGACTTCTTTTCAAACATAATATCCACAGCTACTTTCCCAATATCTCATTGTGCTTTGTTTCAAACAGTCAAATCCGTAGTATCAGTATACACCTTCTTGATACTTGCAATATTTTTCTAGCGTTGTGACCTTTCCAGCAGCGACACTAATAGGTAATTGCTTGAGTTCAACAATCGACCTGACCTCTCCATCAATTCTAAAGGCATATTCTCTTTCACCGATCTTGTGTGTTCCAAGTGGCTGATTGCTATTAAAAGCCTGAATACTACTCGCTACCTGAGAAAGAGGAATTCCTAGAGACTCCAACTTTGCCTGATCTACCAATATCTCAATATCATACTTATCACCATCAGTAACCGTGATCTGATCTATCGCTCCTTTTCCCTCTAGAGCATTTTTTTAAGCATTCAAGCTCTCTCTTTAAGATAATCAACATTAAAATTCTGATTTTTTTACTATAGAGGACTAAGTTAAATAGACTATTATTCTTAGAAGTAATCTTTTTTTACGACCGGATCATTCGCATCTTTTTGGCAGAGAAAGCTGTCTAACACTATCCTGAATCTCAGAAGTCACTGTGTCAGCATCAGCATCATTTTTAAGCATCACTGTTGTGCTTGATACGCTATCTACCGAAGTCGAGGTAATCTTGTCAATTCCATCAATATTTTTTTGATCTGATTTTTCTACCTTTTCGGTAATAAGAGAATCAATATCCTGAGAACTCGCTCACGGATACACCGTTGTGATGACTACCATACCAAAAATTCACATCAGGATTCGATTCTTTTGGAATACGAATTGCCGCAAAAAGTTCCAATCAACACGATCAAAATCAACACTAAAAAGTAGTTCTCCACTGCGTTAACCAAAAAGGCAAAAAAACCTGAAGTCAGTTTTTTTATTATATCCAGACAAACTCATGAGATCTCTATAAAAAAATAAACGAATATCGAAAGTATAACGATTTACCAACTACTTGCAAGAAGCTTTATAATCAGAAGATATCAATTCACAAACAGAAAATTTCATCCTTAATGAGTTAAAAAAACGAAAGCAATATGCACAAATCTATTTTTTGAAATATCAATGTTAATCAAGTCGTAGAAAATCGCACGAGATAGGATCAAAAACTCTACCCTCTCTAATAATCGGATTGAGTTATAATATAAAGATAAAAAAAGCCTATTCATCAATCAAAAAAATAAGAAAAAAAGCCAGACAAAAGTCCAACTTTTTTTCTACTATTCCTGAGTTTGATTAAAAGTTTCTAAGTTAATATCCTGCTTAAGAGTATTACCATACATATCTTTCACCTCAACACTCACCTCAGAGGCTTTAGTACTAAACTGAGCAACCTGCATTGAGAATGTAGTCAAGGCTTTAGTCTGCCATTTTTCAAATACCTTTCCTTCCTTAACCGCAGATACAGCATCATCAAAAAGCAAATTAGCATCATAACTACCGTCAGCATTTTTAACAACTTTACTCTGAGATTTATTGAAAGTTGGAGGAGTTGTATCTTCACTCACAAGATTAACAGCCACCTGTACTGACTGGCTTAAATTATTTACATCAATAGCAGTTACTCCAAGCTGATGATTCCCATCTGCATATGCAGACAAATCAATACTTTTGCTACCAAAAACCTCTGAACTATTATCAATATAAGAGGCTATCGTATTTCCATCCAATGTCACAATTACCTTTTTGATGTTTGTTGGTGAGGAAATAGAATAAGTCACAGTATTTTTCTTCGCAAAAGCTCATTGTTTATTAGGCCTTACAATACCAATCTTAATCTCATCATTTGTCACAGGCTGTCTATCTGGACAATAATTTTGAGGTTCAGACATAAAGAAGTTTAAAGCTGAAGTAGCTCAGGTTTGTTGTACCTGTTCAGCCAAATACTTTTTGATATCTTCCAAATCCATATTATTTGGCATAAATGAAGTTGGCGTAATAAGATATCATTTTTTTAATCTGATCAGCAGGAGTAAAAGGACTCACCTTTCCGAAACATGAAGTATCTATTTCTATCTCAGAAATTGGTCATTCTGTTTCCTTTGGCAATAATCAATTCCATCCTAATGTTTTTTTGTAATCAAGGTTACTGGAGTAGTCTCAGAAGGCAACTTTCACGATACACTCGAAATACTAATACTTGAAGTATCTTTATTTGGCATCTCTTCATTAGTAATATATCCTTTAGCTAACATATCTGAGAGGAATTTTTTTACACTATCAGCATGAATACTTCCTCAATATGCTTTTGAATTCATAGGTCTCGCATCAGCATTTCCAGCCCACATAAGGAGCACCCTACTTGGTGTATATGCTGCAAACCAACCATCTCTTGGCCTAGAACCTTTATCTGTTTTTTTACATTTGAGGTTCAAGTTTTTTAAAAGCATAAGTAAGTCATTTTACATTAAACTTTGTCGCCCTAGCTCAGATTCTATTTGAAGGCTCAGAGAGAATATGCCACATGAGAGTAATAATTCCAGGCTTAATAACATTCTCCTGAACTACTGGAGTTTTCTTGTAAATAATCGAACCATCATTTGCCTTAATCTCCAAGATTGGATTGATGTGAGCTGGAGTAGCAGTAGAAAGATGCTGATATGCACCTGCAAGTTCAATCATACTTACCTCAGCAGCACCAAGTGCAAGCGGATATCAGTATTCTATTTCATTTTTTTCACACCAGAAAGACCAAGTTTTTTTGCAAAAAAATGGCTTTGCAACACTCTCTCCTCCAAGAGCAAAAAAACATCTTCACAGCAGGAATATTTCTACTAAATCCAAGTGCCTTTTTTTGAGAGGCAAAGAACCATTAAACTTTCCATCAGCATTATTTGGAGAATCCTTCCCCAGCCTTAAACGGAATATCATAAATTGGAGTGTCAATAGTCAATGGCAATTTCTCAAATCCTAATGCATAAATCAAAGGTTTAATAGAAGATCATGATTGCCTTGGATTTCTTGCCATATCATTTTGTCCCTGAATATCCTTATTAAAATAATCCAAAGACCCTAAATATGCAAGCACATCTCCATTTGTAGAATCAGTATAGATCAAAGAGGAATTACTTGCCCCATACTCAAAGAGTGAAGCACTATGTGCCTTAACTGCAGCCTCAGCCAATTGCTGAATATTATAGTCCAAGGTTGTTTTTACCACAAGTCCTCATTTTTTTGTGCTTCCAGATCCATATTCCTTTTCTAGCAAATCCTTGATCCAAAAAACAAAGTGTGGAGCCTTAATATCAAAGGTACTCTTCTCAAAAGTCTTTGTCAAAGATTCAATAAAAGCTGACTTAAGTTCTTCTTCTGTCACCTTTCAATCTTCATACATTCTTCCAAGTGCAAATTCTGCTCTACCATTAGAGTACTGGATAGTATATACTTTTCCATCAAGAGTTAAAGAACTTGGAGACAAACTATTCACAAACCTAACAAAAGATTCCGCAGTTTTCTTATTTGAAAAACTTGCTGATGTAATATTTTCTCTAAACTTAGACAAAATGCTAGCCTTGATATTTCCTTCATATGGATATTCTTTTCCAGCAGCATCCTTGATCGTAAAAAGATCACATTAAAGCTGAAGATTTATAGGGATCATACCTACTTGGAGCCTTTGGAATAGATGCCAAGATAGAAGCTTCCATAACTGTCAAATCCTTAGCTGATTTACTAAAGTAGGTCTTACTTGCTGCTTCTACACCATAAGCATTATTACCAAGGAAAACATAATTCAGGTACAGTTCAATAATCTTCTCCTTCATCTTATGTTTCACTTCTGTACTTGAAAGATTACTATTTTCAGCTTTAATTTGTTGTTGAAGTACATTATTAAGCCTCTTTGCAAGAATAATCTGTGTTAACTTATAATCCACTTTATCCAGAAAACTTCCATGAAAAAGGCCTCTCGAGCTTCATCAAATTAGTAATCAACTGCTGAGTAAGAGTAGAACCTCAACCTCAGTTTCTTCCAAGCATAGTCATAAATCCAGCTCTGAAAATTCCCATTGGATCAAGTCCTTCATGCTCCCAATATCTTTGATCCTCAACAGCCACAATAGCATCGATCATATGCTTACTAATATTCTCAAAAAGTTACATATTCTCTATTTTTCATCAAAGATTTTTATAAAGTTCAACTCCATTTCCTATCTGTAATAACAGTAGCTTGTGTCAATTGAATATCCTTGATCTGACTAACATCAGGCAAATGCTTCAAAGATTCTGATCTGAAGATACAAAAATCCTCCTCCCATCACAAGAATAAAAAGGGAACAAAGACTGATTATCAATATTTTTTTCCATCAAAAAAATTATGACTAGAAACACTATAATTCTTTTTGAGGTCTATAAGTTTCCTCTCTTTTTCAAAAAAAGATTTTTGGACTATAGGCTGATAATGGATTTCTCTGCATACTACTACAATAAATAAATCAGTATAAAACAAATAGAGTATAACTATTTACAACACTAAAACAAGAAAAAAAGACCCCTAAGAGATCTTTTTTTACGATATTTATTATATCTTTTCAAAAACTATTAATTAGTGATATACATATCAAACAATCTTTGGATTAGAAGTTGAATCTGATCTTTGTGTAACAATATACTTTCCTACATAGTTCATATCTTCAACAACCATCTCCCCAGTACTTGGATCATATGACTTTACAACAGCAACATGACCTGCATAACTTCTCAACTGCTGATATACTACAATCGCCCCAACCTTTGGCATAGTACGACTTACCTTAATACCAGCTGCCTTGGCTCTTTCACTTTGAGCATTTGCATACCAATCCTTTGCATTTCCACCAAAAAGTCTTTGTCCATTCTCATCAAACATCCATGGAGAAATATGCGCAGCATACCATGTACAGTATCCAGCAGCAAAACCATTTGACACCTTCTTATTAAATACCCATTGACTCTTTGTCTTACTATTTGTAGGCACTACAACGACAGAATCTTGTTGTTGACCGCCACCAACTTTTACTGATTGCGTAGGTGTAACTACTTTCTTCTTTTTAGGTTGAATCACTTCATCCTTAGGTAAAATAGGCTGAGGTTTCTCCAAAAGACCAATATCATAGGCCCTCTGCTCTGTCACATTAATAAAGATTTCCTGTCCTGGATAGAGCATTTCACTTTCATCAGAGAAATGGTTCAGGGTAATCAAATCATCAAGATTGAGTCTATAATATTCAGCAAAAAGTTTAAGTGTTCTCGCTGTTTTAACAACATAAAGGGATTCCCTCTTCCTGATCACTCACAATCAATCTCTGACCTTCCTTAATAGGAGTATCTCCAAGCCTATTAATCTTTTTCAAGTTCAGCAACTGGGATTCAGAATTCTTTTGAAATTTTTTTCCAAATTATCTCAATTCTGAACAATATAGTAAATTATTGAATCCTGATTGTCACTACTATCAATACTCACATTATCAGGATTAATTCAAACTCTATAATCTTCCTCTCCTAAAAAAAGCCTCATTAACACTAATAGGCTCCTCTGAAGAATTTCCAAATACATCAGCATAAAGCATCACTCCAACAAATACAAAGATTTGCAAGATAGTAAATAAAACCTTAGTTCTACTCGCTTTGTTTTTTTCTAGTCATATACAATGATATCATAAATGGCGGAGGGAGGGATTTGAACCCACGAACCGATTGCTCGGTTAACAGTTTTCAAGACTGCCGCATTCAACCGCTCTGCCATCCCTCCACAAACAACACTTTAACACAACAACTATTTGTGGGTTGAATGAAATTGCAAGAAAGAGTATAGTTAATTGCACTTGATTTTTCAAGAAAAAAATAGTATATTAATTTCATTAGGTCAATAGTGGCTTTTTTTAAATAAAAACAAAAAGAAAAAAATCTGAATTTATTTTTGTTGAGCTAAAAAAATTATGAAAAAAATATTGATAAACTTAAAATATTCTACCCACTTGTCTTAGGAAAAGATAATTCTATACTCAGAACTTCCTGTGAGCCAATCACAAAAATCACCCCAGAAATCAAAGAACTCTGAGAAATCCTACTAGAACTTATGTGGGCATATGATGGAGTAGGACTTGCAGCTCCACAAATTTGAGAGACCATCCGCATGATCGCAACCACCCAACGGAAAAAAATGCCAACAGGAAAAAAGTCCGGACAAAGATTTCCTATGAGAAACACTCCTCATAAACCCAGAAATCATAGCTACTTCAGAAGAGCTACAAAAATCAGAAGAAGCTTGCCTCTCCCTTCCTTGAGAAAAGTGATTTGTTCAAAGAGCGAAACGAGTAGAAGTTAAATACATGGATATAAAAGGGAAAATCCATCAGCAAAAATACTCAGGGTTCAATGCCTGCATTATCCAACATGAGATCGATCATCTCAATGGAGTACTTTTTACTGACAAACTAATTAAAGAAGAAAAAAAGGAAAAAAATCTGACTAAAATCAGATTTTTTTAATAATTTTTGATTTCTCTATCCATTTGTTGCTTAATAGCTCTTTCTTTGAGAACTTGTTTTTTTCTATTTTTTTCTCTTAAGTTTTCCTATCCCAAGTTTCACCTTGATAAATCCTCACTTATTTACCAAAAACCTCAAGTGCCAACAAAACATTTTCAAGGCTTATCTAAACTGGCAGCAATTTTTCGAAATCTCTCTAGTATTCAGTAAAAGTTTTCTCCTTCATTTTGACTGATAGTTTGGAACTAAAACTGGCGAAGTTTTTTTCATAAAGTGGAATATCCATATTATAAAGCCAAAGTTCCTGTTTATCTATTCACACAACCGCATCCTGAATATTACTATGAGAAGTTTTTCAATGCTTTAACTTCAAATCCCTTTGAGGACAATCCCAGCTAAATATTCCTTTTCTATCTGATAGTCAAAAAAACGCTCTCTTATTCTTTACAAGTATTTGCATTTTCTATCTTAAACAAAAACAAAAATCACTCTTCTTTTTTTACAAATATTCAGCAAAAATACAAGTCAATCTCTCTTGTCATAAAAAAACTTTTGACAAAAGAAAAAAAAATACTTATATTCTATCAGATTTTTTTAATTTTAAAGAAAAAAATGAAATCTGATCGAACACTACTGATATATTGACTACTAATTTGATGACTTATAGCCTATATTTTGTTAACAATCCGTTTTTACCGTAAAATCAAAAGAATTCAACAAACAACAGTTCGCCAATCTCGTAGCAGTATTCTCTGAGAGGTTAGTGAAAAACTTAGTCCTCTGCTGCCAAATTTCCCATATCATACGAAAGATCTTGTCTTCGTAGGAAAAGGAATTGACTATATTGTATTTGATTGACTTTCAAGTTGAAGACTTAGAGAAATCGTTTTTCTAGAAATCAAAACCAATACTTCACAACTCAATAAAAACGAACTACAAATCAGATCCTATCTAGCAAACTTTCCAGTCAAATATGAAGTCCTCAAAATCAAATATTAAATTTAGGAAGACACACAATAATCTATAAATTATATAAAATAATCGACTTTTATATAAAATATATAAAAGACTGTCAATTTGAGATGGATAAAAGAAAGTGCAATAGACTCATGTTCATTCGAGAACTTTTGATTTTACTCCATACCGTTGGCAAAAAACCGGAAACAAAACTTTAATCCTAAAAAATTATGGTAAGCAACACTCTATAACCAAAAACTCAAACAAAAATGTAAATTTTATTATCATGAAAAGATTCATTTCATCTTTAGTTGCACTTATTGTGTTTAGTGTTTTGGTTCTTTAAAATCAAGAAGAAAATCACAAACAACTAATACACTCCCCTCAGCAAGAGACATCCAAACCTGACGAAGAAGTTATCAATGACGGTCAGGATGCCAGGACTACCTGAATATAGTTAAGACCTGGAAACAGGAGAGAATCAGTCTGACCGGATAATTGACATATAACCAGAATAGTTATTCCTTGGGGATGAAGGCGTTCCTCTAACTCAGATTTGAAGGAACATGGGAAATAGGAACCAAAAGATGCTAGACTCCAAGAAGATTAAAGGATTAACTTTCAATCTTTCAGAGAGAAACTTAAATGGTTTGATAACCGTTATACAAAGGCAGATTTTAAGGCATATATGGGGAACATACATTTCAGTGACCAGTTCCTATGAGACTATGAACGAGTTCCAAAAAGCGAAGATAAAAAGGGGTATTGAAAATAATAAAAGGTCTATACTGAATACGTACCAGAAATGCAATTTGAATGGCCAGAGTTATCAGTCACGAAGAAGCAGAAAACTAAAAATCATAGTAGGTTTCATGATTTTTTTCAGAAGAAAATAAAAAGTCTGAATTATTCAGACTTTTCACTATGAGATTCTCTTCACCCTTCGTCCTTCTGTCCATTCAATTGTTTTCAGTTGCTTATGTGAGGTTGGTATCTGCAATGAGCTATTCATCTTACAACAAAGCTCTGTCTCTGGTGATAGGAGTGGGACAATATTGACTTACTTTGTTTGATCGTCATCTCTGATAAAGGGTATCAAGCTGTACGAAGGCTTTTGACTACAGGAAGTGGTGCAGTGTTTGCTTTTCGATACGAGCCGTCCATTGTTGTAAGCGTCATTGAAGGTCTTGAGCGCAGCAAGGGTAGTTGCCAGTCCGAGGGTAGTAAAATGCAAGTATAGTCAGCTTTTTTCTGCACCATGAGAGTCCTTGATCTCTGTCAACTCTGTAATATCTGCTTTTGGATAGTATCAAGGCATCTCACCAAAATCGGTAAGTGCCTTAGCAGCTTGGTTAGCTGGGACAGGAGAGAGTTTTGATTGAGCGAGATACTACTGAGAAGAACTCCTGAAACCTGATCTCTCAAGTGTATCAAGCTGGTCAAGTTCTGAGTGAGCTGTTCTTTACGAGTCCCAGTAAAACCGGCATCATCCAGCTGAGCAAGGAGCGTTGAAATTTGAACTATCAGCTTTAAGTCAGAGTTTTGCTGGAAGGTTTTTGACAAAGGTTGAAAACATTGAGAAAGGCTGCAAAGCCTGGTTTGAGAGTTTACAGTCAAAATTGGCTGGAGTTGAATGGTTTGCGTCATATACAGTAAGAAAAATCAAAACATAAGGAGAGTGTTTACCAGCTCGAATAACAGTTATCTTGACCTCAAGGAGGAATGCTATGAGTGATTTGTTGAAAATTGACCCCAAAAGATGAGAGGGATTTTGAGTTCCAGTCAAATCTGAGCCCAAGATGAGTAAGATTCTGGGATTTTTGCCAAATCTCGACCTCATGATTTGAAATGCCTCAGCAGTTTTGATGCTATCTTGACCTCAAGATTGTACTTCAATAATTTTGTCTGGTCTTGCCTCAACTATATCACTCATTCTCAAAGTTTGGTCAAATTCCTGACCAAGATTTACACCATCTCTGAGAATTTTTGTGAATTTTGACCTCATTCTACCATGATTCTTAAGTGGAGGCTTAGTCATCTGGACCTCAAGATTACAATTATCCAAGAGTTTCAAATCTTGACCTCAAGAGAGGAGATTTTGATAATGCTGAGTCATCTTTACTCACGAGCATCTCCTCTGTTGGTCAGAGGAGCACTTTGTTTATAGGTATGCGCGAGAGATGATGTCAGCGAGAATAGAGAGGATTTGTAAGTTGGCACCGTTTTTATCCTTTTTTATTTGAACATTACTGTATTTCTAGAGTAATTTGTGTTTATCGTGAAGGAGAGGTAAACATAATAACCATTTCAAGTTTCTCCTAACATAAAAACATTTTGATAATTACAACAATCACATGTTGCATGGGTTTCATTTGAATTGTTGATGAGGACTCCATAGTAAAGCGAAATGGCTTTTCCATAATACCTCGAAACTCAAGAGAAAGAATTTTTTATAGGAAATGTATTCCTCCTCAAAAACGTGGATCTAGTAATGAAGATAAAATTTTTTCAAAGATATTTTGTACCCCTACATTATTCATAAGTTCAAGAGATAAATAAAGCGAATGGCCCTTTCAATCAAGAGAGTATAGTTTTCATCATTTTGCAATAAAAGAAGATAATAAGGTAGGTCTTTATTATTATCAAATATTTTGCCTATAGTCTTGAATATTGTATATTTTCATCTAAAGAGAGTATTTGTTGATAATCACATGGCATCTAAAACTGTCTGAGTGATAAAAAACCACTTAATCGCACTAGAATCAATTAAACAAAACCGCTGACATAAACACATTAGTATTTTTTCATCTCTTTGTAGATAACAAAGAAAGCAGGATTCTTTGAATCTCCCAAAAATAAATATTAATAACCAAGAGCTTCTTGACGCTTTCCAAGGTTACACGTTTATTATCCGAATCGAAAAACCATCATTCTCACCAATTATTGTGGAAAACTTCTTAGATTTGTGAATATCCAAAAAGCTCACAGTCATGTTTTCCTTATTTCGGTATCATTGTACCACCTCCCAACTTTACTTCCCTAGATCAATCAATTAGTTTAATTCATAAACACATGTCGAGTGTCATCACTGATTTAAATCCATCGTTACTGATAACAAAAAGTATTTACCTAAAGAGATGATCAACTCAGAATTTCTAGTTCTTTGTCTGTTATCCATCAAAGGACATTAAAATATTGAGTTTTCTCATAATTGGAGGAGCGAGATAAGAATCAAAAAAAAAATTTATTGTTATTCTTTTGCTGAGTTGGAGCCTTTCTTTAGCCTTTGATCGAGTTGTTTGGAGATAGTCTTCACACTTTTTCTCTAATTGACTGATAATCTTAGTACATTAAAGTATTAGCAAATACTGCAAAATGGAGAAAAAAAATTCAAATCAATAAACTAGATATTCCAAAGAATTATAGAGTTTTAGCCATCTTTTCTAAGTTATAAAGAATAAAAACCATGTATAGATTTATGGGTTGTAGGAAATTCCACTCCAAACAAAGCACCAATGCTTGATTTTATTAATAAGAAATAAAAATCTAAGTGAAATTAATTATAGGTATATTTCACAATTTAGTGTCAAGATAATTTTATTTGACTATTTTTCTAAAATCTATGGATTTGTTCTGTTAAAGTGATGACTGAGCTGCTGAAGAATTTTGTGACGATCAAAGCCACGTGAGCGTCAGCGAAGCAATCCAGACACTAGTCAATCCGATTTATTCAACTCAGATTACGGGGCAATCAGCAGAGCAGATATCGCCACGGCTTCGGCCTCAAGATGATAGGAATCCTGCCTGCTAGGGTGGCAAACTGAGAAGTTTATTAAAACAAAAAGTCTGAACTATTCAGACTTTTCTTTATCCTCTGAAACTACCATCCAAGGATAGTGTTCCTGTACTGCCTTTTTTTAATATCTCTAGGCTTGATAATTCCAAACTCAGTGATAATTCCTCTAATAAACTTTGGAGGCATCTTATCAAATGCAAAGTTCAATACATTCAAACCACCTGGAGCATCTTCCCATACCTCTGAAGCCAATCTCTTTTCAATATGAATGTTATCATGTACATCAACCTTAAGGAGATTTCCAGCAATATACACTGGTACATTAGCATATAAAGCAGAAAGTCAAACACTATAACTTCAAACCTTATTAATTACTCCTCCATCAAGTTTGATCGCATCACATCCAACCACAACACAATCCATCATTAAATCTGTTCCGCTTTCCTCGTCCATCAAAAACGGAGCTACTCCATCAACAACCATTGTTGTATCAATTCCATTTTGAATCAAATCTTGAGCAGTTCTTCTTCCTTGGAAAAAGAGGACGAGTTTCAGTATTATACACCTTAAATTTCAAACCTTTAGTCTTGTGAAGTTTAAGTGTTTTTACTGCTGAAGAACTATGACAATGTGTCAAAACATTATCTCCATCATGAATAATTCCAAGTCCATTCAAAACCGCTCTTTCAGCCGTTTCATTAATAAGATTGAGATAATATTCAGCAGCCTCAATAACAGTCTTTTTTAAAGTTTCCAAATCAGAACTTTGAACTTTAGCAATCTGAGCCTTAATATAATCCATACCATTAAAAAGCATTGGCTCAGTTGGTCTAGCATCAATCAAAAGTTGCATAGCCGTAGTTACAAATTCAGAATATTCTTCAAAAAGAAATAAAAATTCTGACTCTTTGATTCTGAAATAATAATTTCAAAAGGCAGCCTTTGCAATATTTGTTGCCCCCTGAATCTTAATGTCCTTAATATCCTGAACAATTTGTTCTACATGAATAAGTTGTTGCATGCTACAATAAATAATAAATTAAAGATACCTCATTATAGTGAAAAGAGCAAAAAAATTGCAAAAATTTCGTTTTATACTTAATACAAACAGATTTTTATTCTCTGGAGTCCTATGCGATCATCTTACTGAAAATCCACACTAATCTGACTCATAAGTTATGGAATTCTGCTTCTCGTGATCTATATTAGCTCTAGTACAGGATTTCCACTTTTAGATATGGGACAAAAATAATCTACTTTTTTTCTATTTTTTTCTCATTTTTTTCTGGTTTATTCTCTCACTTTTTACGAAATACCAAAGATCAAAAATACAAACTACCTAAAAAAATCTGACTTATCATTGCTGAAATCTATATTATCCTTTATCTTATAATCAAACCCTATACTAATTTTCACAATTAATGAGTTTATTATTCGATACAGTAGTTTACTATTACTTTTTTTCTGAGCTACCTCAAAGCAAAAAAAACACTCAAAAATACTTTGAGTAGTAGTTTGAATCTGACTCAATCTCTTAATGCGAAGCATTAATTTTTTTAATGATTTATAGACAAGAAGCTCCAATACATGAATTTATAGATAATCAAGACTATCAATTGATTCTCTTGGTTCATAATCCTGAGTTATTCCCAAGTAAACTTGAGCTCAAATCCCAAAAAAATTGAACTCAATCAATACTCTTAGATTCTTCAAAAAAATATTCCCACTCAAAAGATGAGAAAACTATACTATAACCTACGAAAGTCAATCTATTAGCTGAGAAGAACTTGCCATAATAATTTCTCCAACTTGAGAAATACTCCAAATTCCAGCACAATCACTACTCTCCCTATCAACACATAACACAAATATCACCTTTAATTTCAAAATCAACTCGTGAACTTTTTTTCAGAAAAAGAAATAAGCAAAATTCCTAAACTAAAAAAATCCTACAAGAAAATTATCATCAAGATCTGAAAGAGTACATTATAAAATCACTTCCTAATATTTTTTTCAAAACAACTCAAAAATTACAACATATAAGCTACCAATATACAAAAATGGTTAGCAAGATTATTTTTGAACCTACCAGAACAACTACGAATATGCAAAGAGCTACCTTCCTCATCTAGATCTACCAAAAGAACAAAAAAAAACTGACCAGATTTATGAGATTCAGATCGATCAAGTCTCAAAAAAATAACATCCTAAAATGATGGAATAAATCAGAGACAAAATACCAAGTAAAAAAACTCAAGCAAAAACATAAAAAAATAACTTTTTTTCTAACAGTTTTTTTAACATTTAACAAAAAAATATAGAAATCAAAAAAATCTGATTGTTAACAATTAACTCATTTTTTTCAACATTCTTTCAACACAGCAAAAAAATTAAAAAAATATCAGTCCATTAAATGTAAATCTTAACATTTAACAAAAAAATATAAGTTTTTATTCTTTATCACTATTACTAAAATTTTTTTATTTATTTAAAATATTATTTATAAACAAAAAAATTATGTGAAAAAAACTTTTTGAAAAACAGAGTGCTAAAAATTCTTTTCTCTTGAAATTAATAACCATTTTCCTACACTCCAAAGTATTCTATCTTTTTAACTTTTTGATCAAATAAAATGAAAGATACTATAAAAAGATTATTAATTATTAGTTTTTTTGACTTTTTAACGGGATATCTTCTGTATACACTCATTCTTTGAAAACCAATAGTTACAACAGAATATGCAAACCTTAACTATCTTTTTTACGGAATTTTTCATTCTGTTCACTCTCTATATTGCAGTGTATTATGGTATTTACCCAAAAACATATTAAATTCAGTAGAGCAATCCTCTTTGTAATAGGACTTACAGCTATTATTCTAGGAAAAAAACTATGCTTGCAAATAATGGTCTAGAAGGAATTTATTTTTTTGAGACATTGCTTGTGTATTTTTGAGTAGTAACACTTATTATCTGACCAACTGGATTACTTTTTCACCAAAAAAATATTAAAAAAACAGAAGGAAGAAAAAGATTTGGAGATTATTGAGGTATAAATTGTAAAAAAATCATTGATTTTTCTTCAGGACTTTCATATACTGTGAAAGTCATTTAAGCCTAGGTGATGGAATTGGTAGACATGCTAGACTCAAAATCTGGTGGCTTCACGGCCGTGCGGGTTCAAGTCCCGCTCTAGGTAGTCTTTGACATCAAATGATTGAAAAGGATTTCCAGAGATGGAGATTTTTATTTAAAAATTTTCTCTTGACACATTTTGACAATTTCCTATATATTCTAGATAATAATTACTTTTTATTTCTTTTTATAAAAAAATATGAAGAGATTTTTTTATCAGCCCTTCTTATTTTTTTAATCTTAATACAAAAATACACTAGTTGTTTATTGAGATGATATGATAATAACAGGACAAGAAATCTGATCTATGTCAACTATTTCTGTTACTACTCATGAAAATTATCAAGAAGAAACTACCGAAGAACTTTCTGATGATGGAAATCAAGAAGTCGACGATGATAAACTCCCTATTTTACTAAATGATACTTGATATACCCAAGAAAAATACAGTTTCCTTATGATGAATACAGGAGGAAGCTCTTAGTACTTCTAGTATAACTTGATCTCTTTTAGATGATCTGTTTTTTTCTGATCATGAGATGCAGATTTACACTCAGGAGTATCAATATTTTTCATCCGGAATGCTCCATTTAGCCCAAAATGTATCCGGTATAAATACAGGAATTACTCAAACCTGACAACAGCCAGCAAAACTCTTTATTACTGAATATTTTTTTATCATACAAAGAATAGTTTTGTCGAGATTACGAATCTCTGAGATCAAGACTACAGTTGAAGTATTTCTTTGACTGGATTCGCTTGAGCAATTGCAAAAAAAAGACCTGAAATACGAAGTAACCATTCCTGCTAAAAAGTCCCTTATCCTTGCAAAGAGTAACGAATTTCTGTCAGATTCTATTCAAAAGATTATTACAAAACATAATTATACTATCAACCAGAAAAACCTGACTCCAGATTTCTCTTTCTGATCAAAGTGGAATATTAGATACTTTTGAACTTCATAAAGAGCGAGTTGCTGATATCAAAGACGCAGAATCCTCTTTTTGAGAAGGTATTGATTAACGGATCTCGACTAATAACAATGACTAGACCTGACAGAAAGCAGAATATTTCTGGAAGTTTCTCTGCAAATCCTGGAGTATATTCTACTTCAGCAGAAAATGCAAAAAGATGCGACAAAACCCAAAAAAAGCAACCATTAAATCCCTCTCAACCACAGCAACCACAAAATCCTCAACAGTCATGAAATAATCAGACTTGTTTCTCAGAAAATTCAGAAGGTTTGGAAATTCAGGAAGTTTTTTTGCTGGAAATTCTTCTCTCCCAGCCTATATTGAGTTAAAGTATGCCTTTGATATAACACATCAGAAGATTAGATTTACAGGGGACCTTTTAAATGAAGCTCTAACCTTTGAATGAGATGAATTTTTCTGATTTTGAAAAAAATACATTATTTCTGATTACTAAGACATCATTTTTCTGAGATAACGGAATAGACACAATAATTGCTCCAAATTTAGAGATAAAAAAATAGTAGTTGAACACTGATCTTAGAGTGATTTGATTGAACTAGTCGACAAGTTTTTAGACACGATTTCCTTGACAAGTCTAGACAATAAAAAAAGCTCACTATTATTTCGGAAGAAATCAGAATTGTATTAGAAATTTTGATGAAACAGAACCTACAACTCCAGCCTTAGAAAGGAGATTCTCATTTCTTTTTAATACAACATCTCCACAAATTCAGTATATTTATACAAGCTGAGGTTGAGGTTATTACAGTTGTCCAACAAAGGCTGATCTATGTTGAGAAACAAAAGACACTTCTTTAGGAAAGTCTAATGAAGTAAAAACTCAATCAAAAAAATAAAAGAAAACACTAAAAGTTTAGATAAGAAGATTAAAAAAATTCTGATTTTGATCCTTTAAAATACGAGATTAAAATTGAAGATATCGTCTATGATCCTCCATGAGCAGACAAAAAAATAAGGAATCTATAACACTTCTCCTCACAGATTGATGAGAATTGGATTTAGAGAATATTATTCTAAATATTGGATGAAAAAAAATAAAAAAATGAGTGGACATCTTGTAGAATGAGTTCCTCAAACTTTTTATAGGAAATTTCTGATTTCCCAATTCAAGTAAGGACCAAAAAAAACTATCCCAGTTCAGCTAAAGTTTTTGAGATCATATTTTTGATACCTACTATTATAGTTTTTGAAGAGTCTCTCCAGCAGACAAAAAGAAAAGTCTAAAAAGGCTGAATGATATAAGGTATTTTCAGTGTTAGATTGAGATACTTTTTAGATATAGAGATGAATCTTGAAAAACTCCAGTCAGTTCGTCTGCTAGGAGTAGATGCACCAGAGAGTAATACGACAAGATATAAAAAAACCGAATGCTACTGAAAAAGAGGCTAAAGATTATCTCTCTCAACTTATTAAAGGAAAGCAAGTGGAAATAGTATTTGATCCGACCCAGCAAATAACGGATAGATATGGAAGGCAAGTTGCTTATGTCTATCTAGACGGAGTATTAGTCAACCAAGATCTCCTAGAAAAAAAGGATATGCTAGAGAATATACCTATAAATCAGATTATTCAAAGCAGACAGAGTTTAGACAAGCAGCTACTCAAGCAAAACAACAAAAAAACTCTGAATGCGAAACCCATCTATCTGTGAGAATACACATGAAGAATACGAAAAGCTTCAGCAAACTACACAAAATTTAGTAATAAAGATAACAAATATTCTCTTTGATCCTAAGGGGACTGATAAGTGAAATGAAGAAATAGAACTTTCAATCTATGATAAAAAGCTGAGAAATACAAAACATTGATTTCTCAAACCAATTTTGAATATATCTTTTCGAAAATACAACATGAGAAAATCAGATTTCTTTCGATGATTTCTCATTTTGAACAGGAAAAATTTAAAGATATTTGATTTTTTTAGGAATACAACCACTACAAAAAAAAGCTAAGACTAAAATGAGATTTTTGACTACCAAATAAAAAAATCAACATGTATAGCTCTTGTTCAGAGAGATCATGTTTTTTTGATATCAGCTGCTATAAAGTTTGAGCTAATGACTCAAAAGAAAACCAAAAAGAAAAAAATCTGATCAAAGTGTTTTTTTCTTGAGAAATAAAGATTTTATCTCTCCTTCCAAATCCAAAACGAAAAGATGCTTCTCATGAATTTATAGAGCTTCTCTATTCAGGAGATGATACTATTGATTTATCTCAGAATTTTTCTCTCCTTATTAACTGAAAAACAAAGAAAAAACTGACGTGATCTATTGCTCCATTTGAGCCTACTAAAATATTTTGATCTTTCTCTCTACCAAATACTCAGGCTTGCATCTCACTACTTCATTTATCAGAGACTTTAGATACATTCTGCTATTCCCAACATAAAGAATGAAGCATTATTGCTCAAAATAATCAAATTCTCAAGTGATTAAATGAGAAGTCTCCAGAAGTATTAAAAATCTCTTCAGCTCAAGAGAAAAAAATAATCGTTACTGTATGGTATACAAGTGAGAAGAGATAAAATGTCTCAATGCACCAAAAACAAGAATTGATCCACTTCTTAAGGCTAAACAGCAAACCGTTGAAGGAGCATTAAAGGTTTTTGAGGAAATGCTGAAAAAAGACTATACGGCATTATATTACCAAACGGAGATATATCAGATTTTTTTGATCTATTGAAAAAGGCAAAAGCTGACTTAAAAAGACTGAAAAAAACACGGACCCATATTTGATTTCAAAATTATGAGCGAAAAAGATTTTTTTCTAAAATTTACCAAGTTCTTCAGGAAAGGACGATCCTTGATACCGGGAAAGAAATAATCCTGCAAATGATCAGTCCAAAAACTAGTTGATGTATATCAAAAAAATCCTACCAAAACCGAATAAACATGGTTCAATAAAAAAAGAAAATAGAGCTTATAACTAGCACTTAAATAAACGGAAAAAAAATACTGAATGTTCCCTTTGAATTTCTACATAAGATTCATATACTCATTTTTTTCAATTACTTTATTTATTGATAATAATTCTTATATGCAAACAAGGAAAGTTTGAGAATCGTTTAAACCTAGAAAAAAAGAGTTGACTACTAGTGCGAAAATGGGGTATTGCTATTTTTGTGTATTATCTGAGTTTTTTTGCTTTAATTCATCCCTATGCTGATCATATTAAAAAGCTTTTTTTAGTTCTGCTGGGAAAAAAATGTAGTAAAAGTTGTAAGTAAAACTGTAGGGACAGAAATGAAAAAAAGATTCATACTGAAATGTAAATGTTGCATTGATTTGATATGGAGGAAGTACTCACGGTGGAGGATACCTTTCGGATACTATGATCGTGGCTTCTCGAAATCCTGAAAAAAATGAGCTGTTTCAATGATTTCCATTCCTAGAGACTTATATGTAAAAAAATCCACTCTGAGGAGCTTCAAGGATTAATGCTGTATTTACTCAGCTTTATTCTCATCACAAGAGAGATCTTCATCTAGCAGCACAAGATTTTTTTAAAGATGTTAGAAAAAGTTACAGGTCTCGAGATTAATTATTATGCAACTATTGATTTCTCTGGATTTAAAAAAAGTTATTGATACGCTTTGAGGTATTGAAGTGAATGTACCATCTGCACTTCATGACTATCAATATCCTGACGAACATTTGAGAGGATATGATCCTCTACATGTAGAAGCTTGATGGCAGACGATGGACTGAGCTTTAGCTCTCAAATATGCAAGATCAAGACATGCAGCTGGACATGCATCAGATTTTGATCGTTCTCTAAGGCAACAATTAGTTATTGACGCTCTTAAAAATAAACTTGTCGCTTCATGAGTATCTCTAGATAGAGCAACCCAGCTCTATAATAATTTAACAGAGATGGTAACAACAAATGTAAAGTTAGATGAAATGCTACGAACTGTCCAATTCCTTGATGGATTAAAAACCTTCTCATTTGGAATCAATAACTCTTATACTCCTACAAATTTTCAGACAATGCAGAAATGAGCGTTTGTCTATAATCCACCAAGAGATCTTGTTGGAGGAGCATCAGTGCTTGTTCCGTATTGAGGAAGCGTAGTTAATCTAGATCAATACTCAATGATTCATGAATATGTAGACTTCGTTTCTCATCTTCAAAAATTTCTAGTTGAGAAACCAACAATAGAAATTGTAAATGGAATTGATAAAGAGCAACTTCGTACAAAAAAACTTCAAAAATACTAAAATTGCAAGTATTTTAGCGGCAAAAATGAAAAGATATGGATTAGAGGTAAAGGAAGTATCAAACACTGATCCACAAGAGTTGACTCAGATTGTTATTAATGTTCCAGGTGAAGAAGCTCAAGGGTTCGAGGGAACAGTGAATGCTATCAAAAATTTTCTTCCTATTGACCAAGTAGTGTATAATACATGAGTGATAAAGAGTATTATTGATGATTATGGTAATGAAGTGATTGTTTTTCACTTGAAATGATGTCGAAATTAGATTAGGAAATGATTATCTTTCAGGATTTAAATATCCTTTACCAGAAACTTTGGATATAAAATATCGTGATTAGTTTTATTAAAAATAGGAAAAGGGAAATGATTATACTACCTCCATGAGTAAAAGAAGAGCAAAAAAATCTGGTCAGTTTTCTTGAGTCTCTTGAAATTCCAGTGGAAAAAAATAAAGGATACTGATATGCTTTTTGTGTGCTTTTTGTTCATAAATCTTATGCCTCTGATTTTAAGGAGGAGTATAATCATAATGAAAGACTAGAATTTGTAGGAGATGCAGTGCTTGGCTCAGTGATAGCCAAAAGCACTTTTTCTCAATTTCCCAACAATGCAAGAATCAAATATGACACTTTATAAGATAGGGACTTGTTAGAGAAGAAACACTTGCTAAGGTTGCTCAAAAATATCAAGTTAAATACTTATATATTTATCAGTAAGGGGAGGAAAAAAATCATGGGCGTTTAAAAGCTTCAATTATTTCTGATGCTTTAGAAGCATTGATTTGATATGTTTTCCTAGATTTTTGATATGAAGTTGCCGAAAATTTTGTGCTTAAATACATTTATCCAGAAATCAAAGTTCTTTCAAAAAGCACCTGTGAAATCCTATAAAACTATGGCTCAGGAGCAAGTCCAAAAACTTTATAAAGTGCTTCCGACTTATGAGAATATAGAAGAAAAAAACTGATGAAAAGTGAAATGTTCTCCTTTATTCAGCTAAAAATTATGGTAGAAGATAAGCTTCTCGCAACGTGAACAGGGACAAATAAGAAAAAAAGGCTCAAGAAGATGCAGCTAAAAAAATTATTATGAGGCTACAAATCCAGATAAAAAAATATAGCTCTTGACTTTTCCTTGAAAAATGAGAGTAAAAAAACATAAAATGCGATCAAGATTTTTATTTTTTTATATGATAATGAAAAAGACCATTTAATATTGTTAAAAAGAGCTTATATTTGGCTCTTTGTGGGAGTTGTTGCAACGGTTCTTTCTTGGATTCTCTTTATTAGTAATGCACAATTCTCTGAGGAATTTACTGGAGGTGTAAACGTGACATTTAAGGGGAATGTTCAAAAGACTGAATTTATTGATGGATTAACGACTACTCTTGGTCAAGAATGATTTACTAATTTGAAAGTAAATCTTGAAGATGGAAATGGAGAAGTAAAAGTAAAAATCAATGCAAAATTGGAAGATGATGCTAAAGTAGTTCAGCTTTCAAAAGCTATTTCAGACTATCTTCAGACAGAAAAATTATATTTCTTCTCAAAACGAAATAGTTGAGTCAGCAATTATTGGGCCAAGTGTCGGAAATTACATGCAAACAAGAGCATCTCAGGCTTTGATCTTTCGGTATCATTGCAATGGCAATCTATATGATCTTCTCATTTGGTTCTGTAAGAAAATATATTAATCCATCTATTCTTGCAGTAGTAGTAGTGTTAAGTACTATTTTTGAGTATTAGTATTCCTGCAGGAGCATATGGAATCCGAATGGCAACAAACTCAACAATTCAGATTGATACAGTATTTATTATTGCAATCTTAACGATTATTGGGTATGGAATTAATGATGTGATTATTATCTTTGATAGGGTAAGAGAAAATATTATTAAAGAATGAGAAAGAAAAAGATACAAATATGTTGATGATCTTTGAGGAAAGTATTTGGCAAACCATGAAAAGATCAGTTGGAACCTCACTTTCAACCATCCTTGTGTTAATTTGAATGTTTGTTTTTTTGCTACAGGAGTAGTTGCAAACTTTGCATTTACAGTGTGAGTTTGAGTTATTGCATCAGCTCTTTGTAGTATCTTTATTGCGGTTCCAACCGCTTATCTCCTTCTTAAGAAGTCTAAGAAAGTAAGAGTTTAAAAATAGGAAAAACCTGAACTTGATTCAGGTTTTTTTCTTGATTTTTCTCTTTATACTCCTATAGTTACTTCTGTTTATTTAAGAAAAAAAGGTAATGAAATATACTCATTATGAAGATAAATACTGTTATTATATTCGGAAACCTGCTAATAAGCCATCGACGTTCTGAGCATCGTATTCATTTTTTTAGAAGAGTTGAGAGACCAGAAAGGTGATTCTTATATTGTTAAGATGATGGATAATTTGAGGAAGAATTTTTACAGAAATGGAAGAATATTGACTGCTTAATAGATTAGATACGCCAACAACAGGATTACTCTATTTTTGCAAAAACTCCTCAGATAAAACAAGAATATAAAGATTTACAGAAGCAGGGAAGAGTTTATAAATATTATCTGTTAGAGATATGGTGAGATATAGGATATTGGATAAAAAAATATGGGAATAGTATTGATTTCCTATAGCACATCATAAATTTCAGGATGATCGCATGGTGGTATTATTAACGAATGATCTTAAAAAGTAAAAATAAAATGAGTGTCTCATGAGGTAAAAACAAAAATAGAGGACTATAGTTATGATAAACAGAGTAATAGAGCCATAGTACTTGTAAGTATTCAGAAATGAATTCGTCATCAGATCAGAAGTCATTTTTTTCATCTATAGGATATCCTATTCTTGGTGATGCAATATACGGTAAAAAGAAAGAAAAATATAATGGTGATTTGCAGCTTTTTCTCAATTGGTTTAAGAGTGGATTCTTAAAAAAAGAAAATGAAGTCTGATTAGAGATAATCAGATTTTTTAAATAAATCTTATTTCTTTAAATAATTTACTGATTTAGTGAAGTAGTGAAAAATATTAATTCACAGAAATTGTGAAAAATTCACTAAAAATTGTGAAAAGAATTTTTGACAAAAAAAGAAAAAAACTATATAATTTGTAAGGTGAAAATTTACTGATTTAGTGAAGTAGTGAAAAATGTTAATTCACAGAAATTGTGAAAAAGTTCACTAAAAATTGTGAAAAGAATGTTAAAAAGATTCATAGAATTAGTGAATTTTTTGAGATAATTGTTAGAAAAAAATTTAGTACTATTATACTTTTTTTATATGAATAGTCTCTGAAAAGAATTATTGGAAAAAAATAGCGGAATTCTGACTAACTCAGAAGGCTTTTTCAGAGAAAAATAGGGAAGAGAAGTAGTGAAATCAATGAGCTTATTAAATGAAAAAGAAAGATAACTATTGCATGGGATATTTTGCTTTCAAAAAGTATTTCATACTCCAGAAAAATATTGGATATATAAACAAATTGATCTTGATTATGAACAAGCAAAAAAAGCTTATGAGAAGATAATGATAGTAAAAAAATATTTTATTAAACGAATGAGATTTTTGTAAAATTAAGTGAAAATATCTCTCAACACATAGAGGGAGAACGTTTTGATAGAGAAGAAGATATGGTAATAGATTCTAATCATAAAGCAGGAATAGAAAATAATCTAGTAAAGAAGGCTGAGGCTTTATAAAGGATCTAACTTGTCTATGGAGGATGATATCGTAGGAAAATACTGAGTCTATAAATATTTGAAACCAATGAACGGAGGAGAATATTTATAAGGAAGAAAGACAACTTCAAGAAAGAAAAAAATTATAGATTTTTATTCAGTTTTAAGTCTTGTTTCTATAGATTTTTATTGAATTAGAGGAGAACTCCTCTTTTTTTATAAAAAAATGTCAAAAAGAAGTTTAAATTTCTATAAAAAAATATATTGACTTTATTATAAAAAAAGTATGATACTGTCAATGTACAAAATATTCATAGTAAAAAAATAATGCAAAGATCTAGTAAATAGATTATTTTTTTACTTTTTCAGATTGAAAGACATAAAATGATGAAAAAAAGCGTATTATGTGCTATGTTGACTACTGTACTAAGTATGGGGCTAGTTTATGCGGAAATGCCTAGCTTTTCTCTTGAAGCCACAAACCTGCCACACACTTTTTCTGGCCAAATGACACTAAATCTCCAAGCAATTTGACAAAACTTACCACTTTCTGGTATGATGACAAAACTAGAGTATGATTTGACATGACAAAATAGACCTTCTGACTTTCAATTATTCTATCAAGAACAAAAGAAGGAAAATCAGATTTCTCAAAACCTTTTCCATGCTAGTGAAAAAGTGAATTTCCCAATTCAAGTAGTATATTCAGGATTCGATTCTTCTTTAATAAATTTTAGTCTTAAAGACGAACAAAACAAGACTCTGGCAAATACTACTGTAGCCTTATTGCCTCTTAAGTGTTGAACTCCGATTGATTTTGATGAAGATAAGATACTAAAAGAGGTCGCTCAAAACAATAAAATAGTTTCCCAAGAAACTCCAGAGAATCTTCAATCTCCACTAGTATCCGAGAAGACAAACAAGAAAAAGCTTTTTATAAGCCTCTCTTGCCTATATATGCAAATTGGCAGTGGACTCCTGAATTTCAAAAAAATCTTACGAATGGGCCTTACAAAAGGGATTTTTTGAGAATAATGAAATCAATCATCAGAGTTTTCTAAAGCCTATGACAAGAATTGAACTTGCTCAGATGATTATTGCCCTAACCGAAGTTACTTGACAAGAGCCAAATATTGAGAAAAAAATGTGAATTTGCTGATCTAAAGTGAGCTCCAGAAGCTACAAGAGTAGCCGCTCAATTAGTTTGTCAATTTGATATTATGGGAATCAATCAAGATGTTAGTCCTCTAAAAAAACTTTTGATCCAGATGAGATTGTTACTAGAGATCAGTTAACTACAGTAATTTCAAGAATTATTCGAAGATCAAGATATAATCAAGGAGGAAAAAAACTTTTTATGAAAGACATATTGAAAAAGTTAGTAGAAGAAGGACTACTGGCAGGTACAGCGCCAAATGGTAAAAAAATTACAGATACAACACCTAATCTTGTAGAAGGAAAAGGAATTTTCTATCTTCTTCTTCAGAGGGCAGAAAAAAAGAATTTGATAGCTATCCCAAATCTTATAGCAGAAGAGACAACTGTTGTTCCAACTCAAACTGAAGAAAAGAGCTGGCGAAAAGTTTGGTAAAATTAATCTAAGTTGTACTTTAGTTTATTACTTGAGCTAAGTGGGACAAAATTTTATTCAAAATATCTTGTAGCAGTAGAGAAAGTGGAGTCTTGATCAGATTCAAAGAGAACTCTGTCTGATGAAGACTAAACTTTCTTCTAAGCTATGTTCAGACCAATCGTACATCCCAATACTATCCTTAAAAAGCGAATTTTTTTCCAACAGCTTGAGATCAAAATTGAGATCACAGGGAAGAAAACTCGCTTTTTTTGTTTTATCAATGATTTTTAAAAAAATCTTCTTTATTAATGTTAACTGTTGGACTAAGGTTTAAAATACAGTATGCATCTTCTTTTTTTCTTATTATTGTTATTAAAAGATTTTAAAAAAATTCCAGTAATCAAGTACTAAAATCCTGAATTAATTCAGGTTTTTCTTTGATTTCTCAGTCGTTAAAAAAATTCTTCAGCTACACTATAGGAAAAGATATCTCTAAGTAATAGATTTCTTGCATTTTTTTAAGTAAAATACGACTCAGAAAAGTGGGTTCCTTTCATTATTTGACTTCAAATACCTCACCAAATCGCAAAAATTCTTCTTAAGAATTGTTTTTGCATATAACAGTGGAATATTCCATCAATTATGTGGAAAAGATCTTGTTTCATCTATGACCTCACCTCCACCAAAAATCTTAAAATACTTGCTATAAGGATGAAATCAGAGGCTAATCGCTACATGAGAAAAAAATCTTCTAAACTTTTTGCGGTAACGAAGAAAACCGATCATCAAGAGAAAAACTGATTTTTCTCCCGGTCTACAACTACTCATTCTTTCTTATATCGAGCGCTAATGAATTTTTTTATTTCTTTCTATTCGTTTTTTTCATCCAAAGACGATTTCCTACTTCAATAACAAGGTGTTCAACAGAATAACGAGAAAAAATCTCCTTGATTACACCAAAAAGCAAGAGTTCATCGCCAAAATTTTTATATCCGTAATAACCTTTTTAAATAAATTTTTCATCGCAGGCAGTTGTCTAAATCTTTCAATAATTTTTTTCGCAAACTAATTACATTTTCAAAGAGAGAAACAATTGTTAGTGGTCAAACTCATCATGGAACTGGAGTTATATATCTCACTTCCGCTTCCACAGATTCAAAATCAATATCTCCTGCAGCTTTACCCTTCAAATGTCCATATCAAATATCAACCAAAAATCTGATTCTTTTTCTCTATTAACATAGTTCTTATTTATAAGATGAATCACGCCAGTTCCTGAAAAAAATATATTCAGCTTGTTGACATCATTCCTGAATTTCTTGCTCAGTATTTGATATGTCAAAGCATTGTACAATTGCTCATCTTTTGAGACATTCTAGAGCAAGTGGCTTTCAAACAACAATACTTTTGTCCAATAATGGCAACTCTTTCTACCCTTAAGATTTCAGAGCTCATAATAGTCAAGTAAGCTCATAACTGCTTTTTGGAGTTGCGGGAGTAAATGAGATAAAAATCAGCGAAACTTTTTCCCAACAAGTCCTCATCAGAGTCCATCGATATCTTTGGTTTCACTGACTGCAGATACTAGTCTATCTCTCTCATGTTTCAAGAAATCTGGCAATGGCATCTGAATCATAATTCCAACACACCTTTCATCAAGATTAAGTCTATCAATAAGATTTAAAAACCTGATCTGTATTTTCGTATCTTCTCACGATATCTTCAGATAAATCCTCAAATATTCAAAGGTTCTCCTCTTTATGTTCTTGTCAAAAAAATAAAGGCTGGTAGTCAGATTTTTTTGAGCAAAAGCTTGCTTATTTCCTCACATACACAGCTGATGAACTATTTGTCCCAAAAAAAGAGAATTGCAACATAATGTTTTCAATCAGAAAAGTATGTTCAAATATCAGATTTAAGCTTTTTGGGTATGGAGTTCAGCTACTGGTTTTCAATAAAGCAACATCGCTTAAAGTGAGAAAAATAAAACTCTATTTGTTAGTTAAGACCTCTAGTGCTTTTTTTCAAGTTGATTATCAATTTTTCTTTTTCAATATATCCCTGTCATGTCAAATGCTACTTCAATATCAGGAGTGATACCTATCTTTATCAATACTTGTTCACTGAGGTCAAAATCGTTTTCCGACAGTATATTTAAGTGATGTCTGATCATCAAAAATCTTTTAAAGTCTGGATAGTCCCTTTTTCAAAATGAGGAAGTCCCTAGAATCTTAACATTTGATCCCTGTTCTCTGAGGGCTAACGCCAATATTTCACTAGCACTAGCACTCATTTTATCTATTAAAACTACAATCGGGAACCCTTTAAGCTCACCAAAACCCTTAGCACGATAATCAGCTTTTTGGTAAGTATAAAAATCTGTTTTCACCACAAGAGTTCAAGGCTCTAAAAAAATGTCCCTGCTAAATCAACAGCTACCGGTAAAAGACCTCCACCATTTCCTCTCAGATCAAGGACGATCCCAGAGACATTTTCATTGACAGAATCTGATATCGCTCTTGTTAGAAGTTTATTTGTCTGTTCTCAAAAGATAGATATTTCGATATATCAGATTTTTTGATTATTGTGAGTTAGAATTTTAGATCTAACAGAGGGTACATCAATAGTATCTCTTTCTACTTCAATCACTAAATATTGATTTTCTCAGCTATTTTGAGGTCTTTCAATTCCAAATTTAACCTTTGTTCATTTTTTCCCTCTAATGAGACTTACCGCTTCATAAGTGGTTAGGTTTTTTGTTTCACCAGTTCCTATCATTATAATTCTATCTAGAGGGAGGAGACCTGCTTTAAAGGCCGGAGATCCCTTTATAACCTCTTCAATTTGGATATAATATTCTTTTTTCCCAACGATCGCTCAAATACCCTCTATTTGTCCTTCTCATTCAAGTTCATGCTGAAGCCCTGAAAATTCTACAGCATCTAAGTAGGTAGTATAGGGATCTCCAAGTCCGTCAACATATGCTTTAACAGCAGAGTCTAGCATTGATTTTTCTCCACTTAAAAGGAGCTTTTTGATCAATATATTCCTGGTTTAATACTTGTTGGATTTCCTCAAAACGCTCATATTTTTTTGATAAAATGTTCAATTTGATCATAAATCGCCTTATTTTTGCGAAGAAATCCAAATGAGAATAATTCCACTTCCTAAAAAAATATTCCACCAATTGCAGCCAAAAGACAAGAAATCAGATTTTTTTCTTTATTTGCATTAAAAATCTTGTATCCAGATTAAAAAAACAATAGAGTAAGTGTAGCTATTTACTCCTCTTTTGCAATGAAGAAATTAGAAAAACAAGCAAAAATATCAGACCAAATCTGTATGATTATCTCAAAGTTTTTTTGCAATTATAGCGATGATTATTGATCATATAGGATATTACCTTTATCCAGAATTTGAAGTCTTGAGATGGATAGGAAGATTTGCATTCCCTATCTTCCTATTCCTTGTTGGATTTAACGGAAAATATACTTGGAGTCGAAAAGTTTTTTTATTCTGCATTGATCGTTCAGTGTGTTATGCGGGCAATGCTGTTTTTATACAGGAGCTGGAAGCTTTTACACTTAACATTCTTTTTCTCAATTCTCTTGGCAAGGAGAATATTAGCTTATCTTGCTCCAAAAACTTCAGAAGAAAGATAGGGTATTTCTTGTTTTTTTGTGTCTTGTTCTTCGCTTTCGCTCATCCTTATTTGAGTCAAATATTAGATTATTGAAGTCTTGGGTTTTTCTTTGCTTTTTGCATGAATGATAACTAGATATTATTCATATTATTTTTCGAGTCGTTTGACTTGTGTTCATCTGACTGCTGGTAAATACTCAAGTAATCTTTCACTTCTGAGATGGAAGTTTCCTGAACCCTCAAGTGATAGGACTTGCATTAGGATTTTTGTGTTCTAATTTTACTTTTTTTATCTCCTTTACAAAAATAATCTCTCACTAAAAAAACCTGAAGCTTTCTTGATAGAATTATCCTTTGGATTTCTCGCTATGCACTTTGGATTTATGTGGGGCATATTTTTGATCCTTTTTAATATGAAAAATACTTTGAGAAATTTGATATCTATTGTTTATTTAAGAAGTTCTTGAGTCTAACTTCTCTAGATTGGCTAATAAAAATTTTATTATAAAAAAATCGAAAAAATCTGAATTATTTACCTTGTATTTATTGAGATTTTTTTCTATACTAAAAATATCGTTTTAATCACTAAAAAAATATTAAAAAAATGCAAGAAACTGTATGTACAAGTGTTAACTGATGCGCAAGAATTGAAGATACATTGCCAAATTTTGACCTTACCCTTTATAATCCTCTTACAGATGATGTAGAGAAAAAGACAATCAATGACTTTAGAGGGAAATGGCTTGTACTCTGCTTTTATCCAGCGGATTTTACCTTCGTTTGTCCAACAGAACTTAAAGATCTTAATCAGAAATTTGAAGAAATCCAGCAGATGGGAAATGTTGAAGCAATGGTAGTAAGTGTTGATTCAGTATTTTCACACAAATCACGAATTAACTCTGAAGAGCTCCTCAAAGGGTTCAAATTCCCAATGGTCAGCGATAGAACAACAACTTTATCAAGATATTTTGGAATTCTCAATCATGATTCAGGAAACTCAGAAAGATGAACTTTCATTATTTCTCCAGATGGAGTCTTGAAGACTATTGAAATCCATACTGATGCAGTGGGAAGAAGCGCGAAGGAACTCGTTAGAAAGCTCTATGCACTTAAATTTGTGACTGAAAATAAAGGGCATGCATGTCCAGCAAGTTGGGAACATGATATGAAGACAATGCAACCAACTATCAAAAAAAGCTGGAAATGCTTGAGAAGCACTCTCTTAATACGGATCTTTACTTACTTACCATAGAAAAGAAAATGAAAAAAAGGTTTTTATACAAATATTGAGCAAGAAACGCTCGAAAATCAGAATTTTAGAAAGGTTCTTTATACTGCAAAAGGGATTACAGCTTGTGCTTATGGCGTTACAACCAAATGAAGATATCTGAGCTGAAATTCATCATGAGAATGACCAATTCTTTAGGTTTGAATCAGGAATTGGGGAGGTACAAGTCAATGATACAGTTTATGAGGTTGAAGATGGAGATGTTATCATTGTACCAGCTGGTGCAAAAGCATAATGTGATAAATACTTCAGATAGTGAATTATTGCAGTTTTATACTATCTATTCTCCTGCTCACCACAAAGATGGAGTAATCCACGAAACAAAAAGCAATAGCAGAGGAAGCAGAAGAAAATGGGACAGATGAATTTGAAGGAGAAACAACTGAATAATTCTTTTAAAAAGATAAAAAAAGAAACCTGAATCTGATTTCAGGTTTTTTTCATATTTTCTCTACAAAAATAATTTTACTCTTCAATTTCAACAACAATCTTTTTCAGGAACAAGTGCTTTCGGAATAATAATCTGAAGAGTATTTTTCAGGTGTAAGTTTACTATGAATTTTTCTCAAAATAGATCTGGGCTGGCAGATCAATAATCTGATGGAGTTTTCCCCGATAACATTCCTCTCTAATAGAAACAAGATTTTCTTTTTACCTCAGGATTGCTTCTTTTCTCCCTCAATCAATAGCTTATAATCTTCAATTTTTAGTGATAAAGATTCCTTTTTTTACTCCTCCAAGTGGCATAATGATTAATAATTCTTGAGAGGATTCATACATGTCATAGGGGATGTGTGGAATTTCTTGCATATTGCTCAATTATAATGATAGTAAAATTAAAGAGGAAGCTTCATGATTCTTGTAATTTCTTTTTTTGCTCATTCTGGATTTTTTTGATATAATGAAGCACAATTTCTCACTGGTCTGCTTTATCTCCCTCAGAGAGAAAGATAAGGTCTCCATTATTAAAAAAATATTATACAAGAAAGAATGTTTTTTTCAATTGATATAGTTTTTGATATTCATGACATTACTTGTTTTGATATCTCTTGCCATAATTCCGCATTGATTGTACCTTGTTAGGTATTCTGGAGTAATAATTGAAAAGTCCATAGTATAGTCAATATAATACTTCAATAGAGGGGAGATAACAATCAGATAGCTTAAACTAAAAGCTCCTAGTAGCCATCGTCTTACCTGTCAAAATTCACTCAGTCCAAAAAAGATCGTCAAGTCTAATACTGTAAAAAGCAAAGTCCATCCTAGTACAGGAATCAAAAATTTTTACAAGCAAAAGAGGAAACTCTTCTTGAGAACAAAAAAATATTTTTTTCTCCAAATCTCTCAACAGCTTCACTATAAGCCTCTTTTTTCCGCTCAGTATTAAAGTTGGAAAAGATCTTCATAGCTAGGATATCCTTAGAGACTAAAAGGTCTTCCAATCAGGTAAAAGCCTGAGGAATACTTTACCTATCATATAGTTGTTTGGAACAAGATAATTTGCTCATTTATAACATTTTGCATGAAAACAGTGAAGAGAATCTGTTGTATTACCTCTATTATCTCCCATTACAAAGTATCCATTTTCTACTGAGAATTCATCTCGACCTTCTTGAGGAACTGTTCTAGCATCTGGAGCAATGTAGTCTTCCTTGAGTGCAAAACAATACTGTCCATTGCGTGATTGAATAGTTCCTGTTTGGGTTTCATTATTACAAATATAAGTTGCATTATCTACAAATTTCACAGTTTCTCATGGAAGCCCAATAATTCTCTTAATAAAAGGAATATTCTTCCCAGGAGGGACAAATACGATTACATCTCCTCTTTTAAGAGTTCAAAATCTCTGAGAAATCTTTTTCTACAACGATCCAGTCTCCTGGTTCAAAACTTGAAGCCATACTGTATCCTACAACAGTATATGGAGTTCCTACAAAAAGTCTAACAAACAAAATGATTCCAAACACAAAAATCAGGAATACAATAAGATCAAAAGATTCAAGTCAGATTTTTTTCACTTTAGTCAAAAAGTTTGTCATGAGAATAATGCTATGATAATGTATAAAATTTTCTTAAAAGCTGCGAGATTTCTAAAAGGGAGTCTCATCTTCACTCATTTCAAGGAGTGGATCCCTCAGCGATTTCATCGCTATTTGCTAGTTTTGTATCCAAAAAGATGAAATTATTGAGCAAAACTTCAGTAGAAAACCTATCATGCCCTTCAGAATCTTGCCATTTTTTAGTTCTTAGTCTTCCCTCCACATAAATCTTTTTACCTTTAGTTAGATATTTCCCAAGGATGTCAGCTTGATTTCCATAAGCTACACATCTATGATATTCACTATCCTCTAGAATGTTCCTTCAGTATTCTTGTATTTTCTATTGGTTGCGAGTGAAAAGTTAATTACTGGGAGTATTTGTGCTTTCAATGAGTTTGAGCTGTCCGATACTAGTGGCTCTTCATATTAGCATTACTTTATTTAGATCCATAATCTCCTATCAGAGAAAAATAAAAAAATCACAAAATCTCAGCTATAACTTAGCTATTTTCAGATAAAAAGCAACAGTTTTTTTGCTTTTTTGAGAAGATTTATGTATAATTAGCAGTGAGTTTTACTTACTCTCAAACAATAAAATGTCTGCTGCAGAAATACAGAAAAAAATGAACTCCTTAATGGACAAGATAAGTTGGAAAAAAACTGAATCAAACCCCAGAACAATTTCAAAATGAGATTGAAGCCAATACTGCGCTCAGTGGAGTAGAGAGTCAGATTACGACTTCAACTGCTAAAAAGAAGCTTCAAAAAAATGGCTATGCTATGGAAAATCAAAAAAATTCGAACAGCTGCCTTTAACCAACTATAATGAAATTATTCAAAATACACCTCTTCATCAAAAAAATCCTCACTGTAGTCGCTATGCCTGAATTTAATGATCATCCGGAATTTAAAGGCAAGACACCAGAGCAAAAGAGCTGAATACTTATTTAGAAAGATTAATGTTTGACTTCTTCATTTTTATACAAAAAAACTTGATATTTCTGCTGGAGAGCCAGTTCCAGAATATCTTCATAAGGTAATTCTCCCAGCAAGTGAATGGACATTGATGATGATGTTGAAATACAATAAACATGAGAACAATGTTAATTTTTCTCTGAGAATTAACTAATTTTTCAATGAATAGTATTGCGACAATGTTTACAGGAGTAACTTCACTGGCTAAAAAGTTTACCTACCCTTATCAACAGGCAAAAAACTGATGAATGTTTCAGATTTTATTTGTTTGCCAAAAAAATAGATCTGCATTACAAAATCTCAAAAAAATCCTTATGATTTCTATCAAAAAGTAATGCAAAAATCCTATCTGGGAAAAAGATAAATTAGACATCAATAAGATTGCTTGGTTACAATTTAATCTTCCAGATTTAAATGGACAGGAACTTTCTCAAACAGAATTAGAGCAAAAAGCTTGCTTCTCAAAAATAAACTCCAAAAAGAAATCTGATCTATCCAAATGGTAGAATCTCCAGAAACAGTAAAAAGCTGCTCTGAGTTTTGAAAAAAACTGATACTTTTTGAACAAACTAATGCATTATCTAATAGTTTACTTGACAGCTTAGACAAGTATAATTGAGTTGATGCAACACTTAAAAAAATACTTTTTGATTTGATATGTTTGATGCGGTTAAATCTTCTAAATTCTTAACTGGAATTTTTAAATTTTTGTGTTGAGTTTATTAGGATTTTCAGGTGGAATTACTGGGCTAGAAAGATCATGGAAAAAGAGAAAAAAATTGACAAAGAGATGACTGCTCCGAGAAGAAAACTCATTTCTGAATCCTATGAAGAATATGTTAATAATAAAAAAACTGATGAAAATACGGCAAAAAAAACTTAGTCAAAAAAACTACTGAATTGAAAAAGCTACCAGAAGATCAAATTGCTAAATTTAATCTTGATCTCCCAAAAAAATTCAAGAGATTATGGATAAGAGGTTCCTGTCTTGAGATGGTGCAGGGCAAATAAATCCTTATACTCTTCTCGCAATAAAAACTGATCGTTTCGATGGAAAAAGATTTTTTTAGTTGAAACAAAAAAACAGCAACTGGAGAAATAAATTACAAAAATAAAACCAGAATTATTTTTCTGATTCCACAAATAAAGAGCTATTTCTTGATGCTTACATGACAGTAATGTTGACAAGTTTTTTGAAATAATCCAGCTTTCTTAAAAGCAGGCTAGCGATGCTGATAGTTTAGTATTTTTGTCTTTTTTCTGGTCTCGTAATCCAAAAAGACAATATTATTGATGGAATGAAGGTTGAGGCTATTCTCCCAGAAACCTTTTATAAAAAACTGGAAACTCAGCAGGAAAATAATTGACACTCAGAAAAAGAAGAAAAAACTGAATCCAATGGATGGAAAAAAATACTAACAAAATTTCTGAGTCCTGAGAATCAGTAGACAAAACTCTTGCCGATACATTAGCAGATTTGATTATCCAATGAGAAGCTAGGGAAAAATTACTGAGCTGTAAATAAGAAAGACATTGATGGAGTATCGATCGGACTGATGCAATGGCATAAAGTAAGAGCTGGAAATCTTCTTAAAAGACTTAAGGCAAGAAATCCAAAAATTATTTGAAAGTATTATGACTGATCCTCTTTTTGATAATCTAGCGTATGCATGAGATGTAGCTTGGCAGGATAAACATGTAGATCAATTTAAAGAATTGATGAAATATCCTGAATTTCAAGATGAAATGAAACAGCAGGTGAAAGATGATATTTTTAGTATATGTGCGTCAGATTAAGAGCCGAGGTATTACTGATCCAAGAGCTATTTTAGCGATGGGAAGAATTTATAACGCAGGAAATTGATTTGCTGAACGTATCAAAAATAGCATACTAAAGAAAAAAACTGAAACATTAATGATTATCAAACCATTATCGCCGAATATAATGCAACAAAGCACGGTAGAAGTTATAGGATCTTTGATAAAAAAAAGACAAGACATGAGAAAGCTATGCTCAAGTAATAGGAAAGTATACCATGGACAGATCGACAGCAATCGTTTAAGAGAGAATTAGCCGTATCAGAAGATAAAACTAGTAAAAAAATAAAAACTAATTCAGAATTTTGAGAATTAGTTTTTTGATCAGAATATTATAATGAGATCGTTATATAATATTGACAACAATCTTAATGATTGCACTTGAGAGCATTGCAATACAGAGTCCAACAGCTACACCAATTAGTGTCCATTGGGCTTTTTTTCATAGCTTTTTTGTCCCCATCTCAAGTGATAACCTCATATCCAGCATAAATTGTAAGCCCCATTGCAATCGCTCAGAAAGACCACCATAGGTAGTCATTGATCAAATTTAGTGTAGAATAAAGAGTTTCTTCATTCCCAACTACAGCATTTGAGGTTTTTCAAGCGGTCTTGATATTGACATCATCCTGTTTTTGTTCATTGATCCCAAGGTACACTTACTCTAAGTAGTCATTGATTACTCGATGCCTCAGTGATTCCCCCAAAAAAAGGGAGTAAAGCAATCCCAAACAGTAGGCTCCAAGAAAAAAGCTTTTTCATTATTTGCTGAACTAAAATAAAACTAGGAAATACCAGTCAGTGTTGTCTGTCAAATAGAGCTAACAAGTCTGATAATGATTACACTTGAAAGCCCTAGAAGAATTCCAAACACAATATACAGAATATTTGAATAAATCTCTTTTGGGTTTTCTCCTTTTGATGCCTTAACGACATACATTACTCCATTATAAATAACCATTGTAATAGAAAAGAATGATAGTTAGCCTCAATAAAAATTTAGAAAACTGAACTAGAAGAGAGGGTCTTCTTTTCTTTTCAAGTCATTTATCTAGACTCAGACTAATTTCATTTTCCCTCTTAATACATAACTTCCTACCTGATCTTTTCGTTGTACCGATGTCTCCTCCTCCAATTACGCTATTTGCTTGGATGGCAGGATTAAATGCTTGTTCTAAAAGATCATGGGCATTACTCCCTTCAGTAGCAAAAAGAAAGATTTAGTAACAGTAGTCAACTTCCTCAGAGAAGTACTCATGAAAGTAGTAAAAATTTCAGTTTTCTCATTTTTTTAGATTTGAGCAAGTAAACTATCAGCTTCTTCCAATTCTTTCTCCCTACTTTGATTTTCTTTAGCGCTGAGTTCTGCTTGAGCTCTGTAATAGGCTTCAGCATTAAAAAGCTTGCTGATATTTTTTTGATTAATCTCAGCTTGTTTTTGAGCATATTTTTTTGATTGATTTCTTCAAGCTTTTGTTTCTCCCTAGTAAGGATGTCTTTGAGCTTAGCCACTTGCTCTTCATTCATCATCTCAAGAAGGTTAAACCAATTCTGTTTTTTTCATCTACGCCAGCGAGTGATTTTGACTCCAAAATGAGTTGAATGAGCGCAGGATCCTGGCTCAAAACTTCGTCAGCAATATCAAAATTTTTGGCTACTTGCCAGAGGTTTTGAGGTAATAATTGTTCAATAAGTGATACAGTTGTCATTGTAGATGCTAATTTATCAAAAATAAAGCGGATTTTATTTTTTCCCATCGGGTTTTTTTGTTTTTCTCATTGGGGGACTCAAGATGGGGTTTATTTATTTCTTTTTCTCAACCGTTCAATCAAGTTGAGTTGCTAGAATATCTTCAGCTGCCAGTTCCTCATTACGATGATACAGATCAGATTTCTTTTGGATTTCTGGCACTTTCCTCATATTTTTCTTTCATTTTTCCTTATTTGAGCAGGGGAAAGCCTCTTTACTCTACCTCCTCATCAATAACTTTCTTGCATTCTATTAGTGCTAGTAAATAAAAGTATTAAGACTGAGATGGTTGAGCTTTGAGAACTAATTCAACCTCTTTCATATGAACGAGACCTTTATCTACCAGTTTTTTCGCATACTGTGAGATTGAGATCATTCCAAGAGAACTTGAGGATTCAATTAAGGCTTCTACTTGGCTAATATCTCACTTCTTAAGATGATTCTTGACTGCAATGGTATTGAGTAAGAGTTCAAAAACTCAGATTCTTGAATCAGCATTTGCCATTTTTACTAGCATTTGAGATTGTACTCAGAGTAGAATATTTGCTAGTCTAATTGCTACATTTTCTTGCATATTTGCTGGGAAAAATGAGAGGAACCTAGTCAAAGTATCGCCAGCAGAACTAGTATGCAAAGTACTAAAAACTAAATGTCAACTTTCTGCGACGCTGAGTACTGTCTCAGCTGTTTCAGTATCACGAATCTCTCAGACAAATACAATATCAGGATCTTGTCTCATCAGTCCTTTGAGGGCATTCTTAAAGGATCGGCTATCATGTCCAATTTCTCTTTGGGAGATGATGCATTTATTTTGTTTAAATACAAATTCAATTGGATCTTCAATCGTTATAATATTTTTCATTTCTAATTGAGTTGATATACTCAAGCATTGAAACGATTGAGGTTGATTTTTCCGCTTCCTGTTGGTCAAGTAACGAGGAAGAGTCATTTTTTTGCGGTTAAGATACTTGATTTTAGTGTATCTGCCTGATTAGAAAACATCATCTCTTCAAGTCTCTTAACAGTATTATTGATCTTTCTCATTACAATTCAGATCTTCCCGGTTTCAAAAAAAGCATTTACTCTATAGGTTGTACCATCTTTTCCCTTCATAGGCAAAATCGCTCTCCTATCACAGATAAATTTATCAAAAACTCTGAGTATTATTTTTTGAAACAGTTGCTTCAAAATAACTTCCATCATCTCCATATCTAAGAGGGAAGTGCTTCATCTTTGATGATATCTCCATTGAATCTATACGAACTTCTTCCATGACAGGTCAGATGTATATCAGACACTCATGGATTCGATGAGATAGTTGAAAGTATAGAGTCAATATCAATTCTAACAGTATTCATATAATCAATCAGAAGCTAAAATCTTCACCCTAAAGTATACTCATAACTCTAGATTTGTCAAAAAAATCGCCACAAATAAAAACCTCTTTATTTACATTATCAGATTTATATATTTAATAGGAGTTTTATCGTGTATAAAAGATGAAAAAAATCTGATTTCTATGAGTTATTCTTCTGATTTTGATGCTGTTTTTTTACTCTGGAAAATGCATTTTTAAAAAGTATTTCAGAGTATCATCTCTCAGATTTTTTTCAGTTTTTAGAAATTGGGATGCTATTGGTGTGGAGCTGGAGATAGATAGTTCTACGGCTCAGGGTTCTTTTTGTTTGATATCTAAGCTGAGAGTTTACTAAATATTCGGGTGACCTTGATTGAAATATAGCAAATAAATCTTTCAGCAAAAAAACATATAAACTCTGATCAGATCTTTCTTTCTCTACTGTTAGCCAAGTCTCTTTGGGGAAAGGATAGTGTATATGTTTATCCCTCAGCGCTAGAAATTTTTTTGATGAACTGGTAATATTGCAAAATAGTTTTTATACTAAGATTTCATCTGATTTAATTGGGAAAAGTGTGGGAAATTTCCCGTAAGGAGATTAATCTTTCCTCTGAAAAATATGCAACTATTGATAAAACTTCTTAATGCACTCGGTAATAATGATCTATCAGGTGTCGTAACGATATTGCAGGAATTGCCACAGTTTTTCATGATGAGTACTTGTTACAAGCTGATATAAATGATCTGTTTGATCTGAGAAACTCTTTCATTTACTTTGCAATGAGATCATCATATCTTTTGATTGAGCCTTCTGAGTTTTTCCGCAGCTGGTGAGAATCACAGGAAAGCTTAATCAATTTGATTATACACTTGATCTTTCTGAGAAAAAAAGAGCAAAAAAATTGATCATTGGAGATAAAAAAATCGCTTATCCTCAAATGAAAAAAATTCAGATTTCTTTTTCTCTATTCCCCTTAAAGAAAAAAAGTCTTTACAAATACTTCCAAATACCTATAGTTCTTTGCAACACTATTTAGAAAATCTGAATAGAACCTTTTTAATTCTTATGATTAAATAAGATGAAAAATTAAACAATGATTGTATCTTGCTGGAGCTGGTCTCTTAACGCTCGTGGCTGCTGCCTGCGGAAATAAAGCTCCAGAGCTTAGCTTTGAGGAGACATTGGCAGTCTACAATAAGCAAAATGAGTCTGTTTCTAATCTTGTTTCTTTGATGACTTCTGATGAGCTTTCTCAGACTTCTACAAAGGGGACTATTAGTCTAAATGTTGCTAAGCAAGGTGAGGGAAAGATCGTAGTAGATAGCGAATCTTTTACAAACCCAAAGACAAAAAGAGGCTGAGGCGTCTTTGGAACTTAATGCAGATGCAAATATTTCCGATGAGTCTGCAGGGATTGCAGGAAAGATTGCAGCTAAGCTTGGATTAAATGTTTTTGATTCAAGATGCGAAACTTTATCTTAAAGCTCTCAAATCTAGATATAACTGCAGATGAAAAAGAATCAACAAGAGATCGCTTTCTTAAAAAGGAATGGTTGAAGGATTCAAAGGAAAGTGGATTAAACTTGATAATCAAGAATTCGCTACACTCCTAGAAACTTCTCGAAAATCTGGTGCTCAAAAAAATTTGATCCAAAGGAGTTTATAACAAATGATCTTTATAAAAATCCGACTTCAACAACCTACGAAGGGCAACCAGCTTGGAAAGTTGATCTTGATCAGGATGTTCTAAAACAACAGATCAAAAAAAGTGATGGAATTCAGTATTAAGAATGCTGCTTCTGCTCTAACAGGAGAACAGGCTGAGGAATTCAAACTTCATGAACAAGAATTAAATGCTCAGATTGAAAAAAACTCTTGCAAATCTAAAAATTGAAAATACTGATGCATATTTTGTGATCTATGCAGCAGATAATGTAAAATGGGTTGCAAAAAAATACTGATATTAGCTTTGATGGTGGAAAGATCAATATTCAACAATCAGTTACTGCTGATAGCCTCAAAAGGAAAGATCACAATTACTCCAGCTAGTGAGCAAAGTAAATCTGAAACTATTCTAATAGATTACACTGTAAAAAGAAGTTAATAAGACAAAAATACGACTTTACAGTACTTATTTCTGATGCAGCAGCAAACTCAAAAAGTAGTAAAAATTGAAGGATCTTTAGCTCTTGCTCTTTCTGAGAAGGGATTCTCTATTAAGCCAGACTTCTCAGTTACTTTATCAAGATATGACTGCAAAGGTTCAGGGAGAATATAAAGTAAATCTAATTGATGCTCATACATTTACTGCTCCAACTGAAACTATTGATGCTGCAAGTATTCTTGGAGGATTGAGTTCCAGGTTTAGAGAGTAGTGATGCTGATTTCTCAGGAGATGAGGAAGAAATCATCGGTCTTGAAGAAGTTGCTACTCTTACTGGTGCACAAGCAGCTACGAGAGATACTGCTAGACAAAAAGTATCTTGCTGATTTGACTAATGCTGCAGAAATGTATATGGCCGTTAAGGGTGAATACCCAGCTCAACCAGCAAATGGAGATGCTTCAAAACTAACGGTCTTCGTAGAAAGGGGATATCTCAGAGAGCTTCCATCAGATCCCACTAAAAACCACAGCTGCTGTTAAAGTTGGAAGCGACAATAAAAACAAATGGAGCTCAGGGGCAATTCACTTATAGATTGATTAAATCAAAGGATGGTAGGGATGCAGGATCATACCTTCTTGCTGCGAGAGCAGAAAGCTTAAATATCGCAAATGCTACGAGTAAGATGCTTGAGTCAGTATCTAACTCAACAACATCAAAAAAATTTCGAGGATCTATGCGAAACCATTACAAAAGATTCAAACAAGGCAACTTCTACTTCTCCAGACCCTAAGACCAAATCTTGTAATGTGAAGAGTGAAGAAGATTTGAGATATGTTCTTGTTAGATAATTACTCCTAACCAGAATAAATAACTAAAAAAAGCTGACTTTCATTCTTGAGAGTCAGTTTTTTTCTATCTATTAGTTTATCTTAAGTTCTAAAAATCAAAAAAAGAAATCTGATTTCAGATTCTTTTTATTATAGAATATCTAGTTTTTCATCTTTTTTTATCCTCGGAATGATTAGACTATTACTTACGCAGCCCATTGGATCAATCTCAGAGAGGAGATAGCCAAGTAGACTACTAGCATATGCTCCTGTTGGTAGTCCAAACTTGAGTAAGAGATCTCAGCTATCCCATCCCCACTCTAATGATTGAGGAACTACTGAAGTGGCCTTCTAAAGCCATAGAGCTTATAAAATCTGGAAACCTCTACCCCATGAGGGAGAAATTTACTCTGTTTGATCAGCTCCTCATCCCACTTTCTCGCCTCACTTCCAGTTGGTGCTAAGAGTTGGTTATCTCCTAGGACGCATCCTGTAGAAAACCATTTCCCTTCCTCATAATCACTCACAAAACTGAAAATGATCAGGTTCAAAAAAATCTGATTTTTTTCTTGTTCTTGCTTGCATTTCCAATAGTCGAAATGATGAAGTTTTCCCAGCTTGATATACAGCAATTTTTGTACCAAATCCATTGTACTGATTCACCATAATATCTCAGTCTAAAATCTTTTTTTCCATTATTAAATCTTTGGAGTAAGAGTTCATTAAACCATAAGCTTCAAAATGCTTGGAGTTTAAATCTTACTTCATAGCTGAGTTTCCCTCTCACTCCTTCAATAAAGAGTGGCTCAACTTTTTTTATAGTTCTTGTTTCCTTTTCAAAATCTTTGTACTCAAAAAGCATTGGGAAAAACCAGATTTTTACCTCTTCGATCTTTTTCTTCAAGGGTTTCTATTTGTTTATTATCTAATGAACTTCTCTTTCTCAGCCTAATTTCAAAAAGGTTCCCCTTATTCTTTCCCACAGCAAGAGGTTCTGTGTGCCAGCTTGAACTGAGAAGTCTTACTTTTTGTTTGAGAAAATGAGAAATCTGATCAATACCTCAGCATTGCTTGATTTTCTTTTTATAGATACTAAGCCACTGCCTAGTTATCCCAGCTTTATCCTTGAGCCCTGCAATACCGATATCTTCTCTCTTAAGTGGAAGGTTCTGTATCAGGTGTTCGACGACCTCCATGGTATTGATCCCTCTCTTTTCAAAGAAAATATAGTAGCTCTCGCCATGTCCACACGGAACTTCCTCCAAAACCTCCTCAACGATAAAATCTTCGATCTGCTCCTTAAATACAAAATGCATCAGCTAAAAACTATTAGGACCATATAAATGCTGTCTTTCATTAAAAGACTCTTGAATCCACCTTTCATTGAGGCGCTGAAATCTACTAATTGAACATGGTGTCGTGACTGCACACATTGAATCTTCTTTTCATAATAAGAGTGTAATCAGATATGAATTTACGATTGGGCTACCCACTACTAATACTTTTGCGGTAGATGGGTACTGATGAGTGAGGTCGTGGAGAAAAGCTTGAACACGAGATAAAACCTGATTTTGACTTTCACTTGTATTTTGAAGTCCTCCAATACTATCCTGCTTAATAAAAAGACGATTGAGGATTTCAGTATTGTTGGATTCAATGGTTTTTTCTTGTTTGAGAAGGTTTTCCTTGGTCAGATTATTGCAAATATCAGCATCTTTTTCTCTGAGATTTGGATCTACGATAATCTGAAAATTCTGGTGTACCAATTCTTGTACAATAAGATCTGCAGTTGTTCTTCTATATCAAAAGTCGCTGCAAAAAATAAAGTCAAACTCCTCTTCTTTTAGGGCTTTCGCTAATCTAAGTGACTCTAAGATTCATTTTTCAGAGAGTCTATCATTACATTTCCCTAGGGTAGCATAGTGGGTATTGATATGATCTCCGTTACAAGTAATAACAAGTTGCATCCTCTCTTATCAACTTACAAAAATAAATAAGTGCTAGTATTCAGATAATCCAAACAAATCCAATAAGGTAAAATTTCCACAAAAAGCTGATTTTTATTGTTTTATGTCTAAAAACCAATTGCCCCTGATTGCTCCTATCCATCCTCATATGAGACTTAGTATAAGAAGTGTTTTTCGCTGATCCTCCATTTTTCCTTTTTTTAGCCTTATATTTATCGAGCCCTCGTATACAAAAAGGTGATAATAGTAATAGAAAATAGATAAAATCATAGTATCTCCAATAAAATTCTTCCATTTACTCATAAAAAAATCTTAAAAAGTTTTTTTCCGTTTTGGATTCTTCGTCTCCTATTATAGGAATACTTCAAAAATCAAATTCTTTTCATTAATCAAAAAAAGATATTATTTTATCCTACAATAATAAAATGTCTTAAATCATGAGAAATCACAGGTAGTTATTGTGGTAAAAGTCTAAAAAAACAAAAAGACAAAAAAATCTGATTTTTTTCTCATTTTTTTGATTTTTTTCTGAGAATTAATTTTTTTGATATGACCCAAAAAGGAGAAAAAAATACCAATTTTAACCTTACTTTAAAAAAATGAAAAAAACTCTTGCATTTAGGGGAGATTTGTATTATGATACACGCAATCAAGAAGCAAAAGATTTGAAGTGATACAGTGTGAGTGATTGTGATGTGATCCTTAACAATAGCATAATATATTACACTATTTCTTAGTAGATAAATCTATTTAAAAGCAATAAACGGATGCCTTGGGTAAAAAAAGAGGAAGAAGGACGTAGCTGGCTGCGATAAGTCTTGATGAGATGCCAACAATCGCTTGGAGTCAAGAATTTTCGAATGGGGTAACCTATTCTCTATAGGAGAATACAAAGTTGACAATACTCGGTGAAGTGAAATATCTCAGTAACCGAAGGAAAAGAAATCGTAATGAGATTCCCTTAGTAGTGACGAGCGAACAGGGAAGAGCCCAAACTCCATTAGTGTAAGCTTCTAGGCGTTGCTAATGAGAGGGTTGTAGGGTTGTTTGTGAAGAGCTAGAAATCTTCAAATGGAGAGATGTTATATTAGGAGAAATATTTGGATGATATACCATAGAGGGTTAAAGTCCCGTATCTAAAAATATGACACCACATTAAACAATACCTGAGTAATGTCAGACACGAGAAATCTGGCATGAATCTGCCCAGACCACTGGGTAAGGCTAAATACTTTTTTACACCGATAGCGCAGAGTACCGTGAGGGAACGGTGAAAAGAACCCCAGGTAGGGGAGTGAAATAGAACCTGAAATTTATTGCTTACAATTGAGTGGGAGCCTACGGGTGACCACGTACCTATTGACGAATGGGTCAGCGAGTTATTAGTAGTAGCAAGGTTAAGGCAGTTATAGCTGGAGCCGTAGCGAAAGCGAGTCTGAATAGGGCGATAGTTATTATTAATAGACCCGAAGCGGTATGAGCTAGACATGGGCAGGTTGAAGGCATAGGAAACTATGCTGGAGGACCGAACGGGTTGGTGCTGCAAAACCTTCCGATGACCTGTGTTTAGGAGTGAAAAGCTCATCGAATACCGTGATAGCTGGTTCTCTCCGAAATGCATTTAGGTGCAGCCTGTATTTTTAAGGTCTTGAAGAGGTAGAGCTCTGGAAAGGCTAGGGGGATCGAGAGATCTTACCAAACCTTACTAAACTTCGAATGCTTCAAGGAATAATACAGAGTGGGACTGCGGGAGCAAGTTTCGTAGTCAAAAGGATAACAGTCCAGACTTCTGATTAAGGTCCCTAAAGTAATGCTAAGTGGAAAAAGAGGTGTCTTTACTTATACATCCAGGAGGTTTGCCTAGAAGCAGCAATCCTTTAAAGAAAGCGTAACAGCTCACTGGACTAGTGAAGATGCGCTGAAGATGTAACGGGGCTAAGCATTATACCGAAATCGAAGACCAGTGTAGTAATACACTGTGTGGTAGGAGAGTGTTCTTACAGGATGAAGCTACATCGTGAGGTGTGGTCGACTAGTAAGAAGTAAAAATGCTGACATGAGTAACGCTTATTGATGAAAATTCAATATATCGAAAACCCTAAGGATTCCTACGCAACGTTCATCGTCGTAGGGTTAGTCGGGACCCTAAGGCTTATCCAGAAATGGAGAGTCGATGGATAACTGGTTAATATTCCAGTACTTATATATAGAGTGATGGGGTGACGCATTGAGATTTGTGAGAGCTTATTAAGGATTTAAGTCGAAAGAACAAGGTTTTTTTATAGTGTTAGCTATAAAGGTAGTTGCAGGAAAAATCCACAGCTATTGATACTGAGTTTGATCGGGATTCAATTCCTCGGAATTGGAAATTCTCATCGTTTTGGTGCCGAGAAAAACCTCTAAACTTAATCTATATGTAACCCGTACCCAGATCAGACACTTGTGGGGTGGTAGAGAATACTAAGATAATCGAGATAACTAATGGGTAAGGAACTTGGCAAATTAGCGGACGTACTTTCGAAATAAGTCCTGTCCCGAGCGATCGGGATCGCAGCGAAAGAGATGGGGGAACTGTTTATCAAAAAAACACAGCTCGCTGCTAACTCGTAAGAGGATGTATAGCGGGTGATGCCTGTCCAATGCCAGAATGTTATGCTCTCTTGTGCAAGCTCGAGGGTTAAGCACTGGTGAATGACGGCCGTAACTATGACGGTCCTAAGGTAGCGAAATTCCTTGTCAGGTAAGTTCTGACGCGCATGAATGGCATAATCATCCCCATGCTGTCTTACCCTTAGACTCGGTGAAATTACATTCCCGGTAAAAATGCCGGGTAGTCACAGTTAGACGGAAAGACCCTGTGAAGCTTTACTGTAGATTGATATTGGATTGTAGCATGTTTTGCTCAGTATAGGTGGGAGGCTTTGATGTTTCGACTTCGGTTGGGGCGGAGCCAATAGTGAGATACCACCCAAAAATATGTAGCAATTCTAATCCCTAGGTTGGGGAGACAGTTTCAGTTGGACAGTTTACCTGGGGCGGGTGCCTCCTAAAAAGTAGCGGAGGCGTGCAAAGGTTTGCTTACTACGGATGGAAACCGTGGTGAATGTGTATTCGCATAAGCAAGCTTGACTGTGAGACTGACAGGTCGAACAGATACGAAAAGTAGGCGAAAGTGATCCGGATCTTCCGAGTGGAAGGGGATCCGCTCAACGGATAAAAGTTACCCGGGGATAACAGGCTAATGGAATCTAAGCGTTCACAGCGACGATTCCGTTTGGCACCTCGATGTCGACTCGTCGCATCCTGGGGCTGTAGAAGGTCCCAAGGGTTGGGTTGTTCACCCATTAAAGCGGGACGCGAGTTGGGTTCAGAACGTCGTGAGACAGTTCGGTCCCCTATCTACTGTGACCGTAGGATATTTGAGAGATGCTGACCCTAGTACGAGAGGACCGGGTTGGACGAGCCTCTGATAGTACCAGTTGTTCCACCCTAGGAGCACGGCTGGATAGTTAAGCTCGGAAAAGGTAACCGCTGAAAGCATCTAAGTGGGAAACTTGTCTCAAGATTAGATATCCCTCTTCTTTATGAAGTTAAGACCTCTAGTAGACTACTAGGTTGATAGGCATTATGTGTAAGCCCTGTAAGGGGTTAAGCAGAGATGTACTAATTGGTCGAGCGGGTTTATCTTTTTTCTAAGAAATAGGTAATATATTATGGTATTGTAAGGATACAAAGAGAGAAAAAGTCAGAATTCTATTGCATTTACAAAGTAGATCGCTATAGTCTGACTCGTCATTTCTAATAACGGTGGTGCTGATGCGGTATATGGAAACACCTGTTCCCATTCCGAATACAGAAGTTAAGCATATACTGGTCGATGATACTGGTTCTATCAGGGCTGGGAAAGTAGGTTAGTGCTACCATTAATAGAGATGGATCTCTATTACACAAGTGATCTTTAATAGTACTAAAAAGAGATAAAGTGTGAAACTTTTTGAAGAGTTTGACCCTGGCTCAGGATGAACGCTAGCGAAATGCCTAACACATGCAAGTCGAACGGATCTTGCCTCGTAGTAATACGGAGTAAGATTAGTGGCAAACGAGCGAGTAACGCGTGCTTAACCTGCCCCGAAGATGGGTATAACTGCAGAGATGTAGCTAATTCCCAATATGCTCACGATGGTGAAATTCCAATGTGAGGAAAGATTTATCGCTTCGGGAGGGGGTGCGTCCTATCAGGTAGTTGGTGGGGTAATGGCCTACCAAGCCTATGACGGGTAACCGGTCTGAGATGATGTCCGGTCGCGATGGGACTGAGATACGGCCCATACTCCTACGGGAGGCAGCAGTGGGGAATCTTGCACAATGGACGAAAGTCTGATGCAGCAATTTCGCGTGAAGGATGAAGCATTACGGTGTGTAAACTTCTTTTTTGGCAGAAGACGAATGACGGTATGTCAAGAATAAGAGACGGCTAACTACGTGCCAGCAGCCGCGGTAATACGTAGGTCTCAAGCGTTATCCGGATTTACTGGGCGTAAAGTGTCCGTAGTCTGAATTGTAAGTCTGTTTTCAAATCCTACGACTCAATCGTAGAAAGGGAATGGATACTGCAATTCTGGAAGTATCTAGGGGTTAGTGGAATTTCCGGTGGAGCGGTGAAATGCGTTGATATCGGAAGGAACGCCGAAAGCGAAAGCAGCTAACTATAGAATACTTGACGATGAGGGACGACAGTTTGGGGAGCAAACAGGATTAGATACCCTGGTAGTCCAAACCGTAAATTATGCTTGCTAGATGTTTTTATCAATTTATTGGTAGGAGTGTCGTAATCTAACGAGTTAAGCAAGCCGCCTGGGTAGTATATTCGCAAGAATGAAACTCAAAGGGATAGGCGGGGGAACACACAAGCAGTGGATTATCTAGATTAATTGGATAATAAGCCAAGAATCTTACCTAGGATTGACATGTATTGTGTCTGCGGTGAAAGTCGCATATCCGTAGCAATACGGAGCTTTACACAGGTGGTGCATGGTCGTCGTCAGCTCGTGCCGCAAGGTGTCTAGTTAAGTCTGGAAACGAGCGCAACCCTCGTGTTTAGTTAGTATGTCTAAACAGACTGCTCGGGTAACCGAGAGGAAGGAGAGGATGACGTCAGATCCTCATGCCCCTTACACCTAGGGCCTCATAGATAATACAATGGGTAGGTACAGCGAGAAGCGATACCGTGAGGTGGAGCAAATCTTTAAAACTACCCCTAGTTCGGATTGTAGTCTGGAACTCGACTACATGAAGTTGGAATTGCTAGTAATGGCAGATCAGCCATGCTGCCGTGAATACGTCCCTGTTCCTTGCACTCACCGCCCGTCAAACCATGGGAGCTGAGGCTCTTTGAAGACTCATTATATGGGTTAAGGAGGGAATCAGTGACTGAGGGTTAAGTCGTAACAAGGCATCCCTACCGGAAGGTGGGGATAGACCACCATTCTAAAAACATTCAAAAATTATACACTTTGTTCACTACTTTATCTCTTTTCAGTACTATTGATTAGAAAGAAATCTGATGAAATATTCAGATTTTTTCTTTTTTTGTTGTAGTTATCTTACTGTCTTATTCATTACTCCCCTCTATGAGGATAGTATATTCATTATGGTAGAAGTTTTTACTAATATTGTTATTGCTGACAATAATAAGATTCCTCATGTTTATAACCTTGAGAAGAATGATAATGACTTATGATTTTAGTTGTAATCTAGAAAAATGATAAATAGTTGGTTTATAAAGTAGGTGTTTTATAGATATTGTTTTGCTACCGCAGATAAGGACAATATACCCTCATTATTAGAGGCTCCTTAGGTGTAATTTATTTGATAGCTCCTCTAGCGGGGACTTAAGAAGTCTTGTTATCGCGAGATAAACGATAGTAAGTCATAGAATTTTAGTTATAGTGTGATAAGTTTTGATAAATACCTAAATTGTTTTGTTGCTGCTTAATCGCTCTTACTTATTATGAGTGTGTCAGATAGATGTAGCGATGCCTCTATGGCTCTTCAGAGTTGTTAGCAATTTTAAGTGCTTTTATTGTATTTTTAATTATGATATTAGCGATAAATTCCTATTTCTTCTAAAAAAATAAGGCAGTCCATTATACATATACATAAGAATCTATACATATATATTATATCACAAAAAAATCAGAAAATGGTGGTCTTTGAATCCAGATTTTTTTGATTTTTATATAATTGATAAAATAGAGAGATAGACTTGAGAAAGTAAGATTTTTGGGACAAATAAATATGAAAAAAAGAGAAAAAAAGTGTCACATAAAAAAACTTCATCGTAAACCACAATGCAAGAATGTAGCTAGTAGAAATAAAGAGACCTAGATATCAAGAACATTCTTACTAGAAATGACACAACTTGTCAGAATGGTAAAAAAATGTCTTGATTTCAGACTTGATATTCCTACACTCAAGCACAAGTTGTCTATGTGGAGACATAGAAAACAGCTTAAAATCTATCTTGAGAATTTAAAGCTTAGGGTAAGAAGAAACAAGAAAAAGAGGAATCAGAGTTTTTTTATTTTGGTGTATGCCAGTATAGAGAGAAGATGATGACTCTTGGACAAGGAGTATGACTACTTTAAGTGGAGAATTTGAAAGATACTACATTCTAAGATGGGCTTTGTAAATGCTCATCGAAAAAGCTTTTTATATTTAATTTACACAGAGAATGAACGTTAAAAAAATGTTCGCTGCTACAGCTGGTATGTTGATAGTAGCAAGCTCTCTTCCTGTATCAGTACTTGGTGCTGCTTCATACAGTGATGAGTTGCAAGGAGCATACAATTACGCTTACTCAAAGGGATCACTACAATGTCTTCTATTGACAACGCTAATATGTATGGAGAACTTACAAGAGGTCAGTTGGCAAAAATGATTTCTAACTGGGCTGAAAAAGAACTTGGAACAAAGGCAGATGAAACAAAAGTTTGCTCATTTGCTGATGCTCAAACAGCTGAAGGAGACTTGGCTGCTTATGTAAAGAAAGCTTGTCAAATGGGATTGATGGGGCAAGGAATTACTTCATTCAGACCAAATGATAAAGTAACAAGAGGTGAATTTGGTACTACTCTTTCTAGAGCAATCTAGGGGAACAAAGTACGATGGAGCTACTCCATACTACGCAAATCACCTTCAAGCTCTAAAAGACAAGGGTATTATGACAAAGATCGAAAATCCTAGTCAAATGGAGATTAGAGGATATGTAATGTTGATGCTTCAGAGAACTACTAACGTAGAGAAGGGAGCTAAATGTAATGATCCTGTAACTGTATTGGCTTGTACAATGGGAGCAACTTCTTGTCCTGCTGAATGTCAGAAGACTGTTACTACTGGTGACAATAATCAATTTAGTGGAGTAAGAGCTGGAGATCTTTCTATCGCTTTGAACTCAACTAATGGAACTACTTCTATCCCTAATGATGGAGTAATCAAGGTTGCTGAACTTAATATTAACGCATCTCAAGATATTCAACTTCAATCTTTGAATGTTACTAGACTTGGTCTTAGTCAAAATCAAGGATTAAAGGTATGGATTGAAAAGGATGGTAGAAGAATCACTTCTTCATCTAGCTTCTTCGGAGATTCTAAGGCTAACCTAGTTTTCAACGGAGGATATGTTGTTAAGAAGGGAGAAAAAAACTTGATCTAGTTATTTCTCTTGATAAGAGTAAGGTTCAAGCAGGATCTGAATTGTCATTCAAATTGTCTGACGTAACTTCTTCTGCAATGAATACTACTGTATCTCCTGATACAACTGGTATTTATAGAACTACTAACTATGCAGTAACAAGTCTTAGCTTCTTGTCTATGACTAATGCTGACAGAAGTTATAACATTTCAAAAGATTCTTCTTTCTCATTTGGAGAATTTAAACTTCAAAATGACTCTCCAGCTTCTATGGAAAAGAATGTTCTTATTAAGAATATTACTTTCAAGGTAGAAGGTGCTGATATCAATAACTTGAAGGATTTCAAACTTTTGAGAAATGGTAAAGAATTGAAGACTACTTACCTTGTTAATGGAAGAGATGTAACTCTTACAGTTAACGATCAGTTAGATTCAGGAAAATCTGCTGTATATAAGGTAGTAGCTACTCCTACAAACATTGAAAATGCTGATGGTGATGGATATACATTCGTTATCAGAAGAGCTGAAGATGTTATCGCTGAAGAACTTGGACAGAACTCTGTAGGATATAGAGTTGCTATCAAGGGATGGAATAATGTAGACCTTAAGAAGACTACAATTAAGGGAGGAACTATTACTCTTACTAGAGATTCAAACTTCCCATCAGTAGTTAATGCAGACTGGGGATACTCAGATGTAACTATCGCTAAGGGTACAATTAAACTTAATCAATCTACTAAATTTGAAGGAGGACTTGTTCTTACTGGTAAGGCTGGTTCTAATTTGAATGCAGTTAGAAGAGCTTCTCTTGTAATTGGTGGAAGAACTTATCAAGCTACTGAAATCGCTACAGGAGGAATTAAATTTGATTCAGAGATCTATCTAGAGAAGGATCTCACAATATTGAACTTAATGTATCAATCGCATCTTCTGCAATCGCAAAATCTTCATGCATTTGAGATTGAGAATATTGCAAAATTCAAGTTTTGTTAAGGATCTTACCTTAATAGTGACGAAACTGCATTCAGACCAAATCATATGGTAGGAACAGTTAGAGTTGCTAAGGTAAATGTTCAAGCTCAAAAAAACTTGGATTCAAGAAGACTGGTCCAGTTGAAAATGTAAAGATCGTACAAGGAAATACTGATGAAAAGGTAATCTTTGCTGGAGAAATTACAAATGCTGGAGATAAGACTCTAGAAATCAGTCAGATTGCTTTTGACTGGAGTTGATGCTACTGCTGGAATTGCAGCTAATACAAAGCTTGCTGATGTATCTCTTCACTTAGCTGATGGATCAACATCTAGTACTGTTGCTATCAATAAGGATGGATCTGCTACTATTGATTCTATCACTACAACTATCCAACCAGGAAAGTCTCTTAAGTTTGAACTCAGAGCTATTAATAATGCAGATATCGCTGCTAATAATAAATATAGATTTGACGTAATGGCTAAGGGAACTCTTGAAGGAAATACTGTAACTACAACTGTTCTTAAGTCAGCTTATGTAGAAATTTCTTCTCATGCTACTACAACTGTTGTTGGAAACTCAAGTGCAAAGAACTCAATCGTATTGCCTGGTCATTCAACTGAAGTTGCATCATTCAACTATAATGTGAAGAATGATACAGTTGATATTGATGGACTTGCAATTGCTGGAACTAACTTTGCTGCTGGAGATGTAGATAATGTAGTTGTTAGATTTGGAGATATCGTTCCTGCTGTAGATTCAGTAACTGCTTCTGCAACTGGAGTACTTGTTAAATTTGCTAACCTTGTAACATTGCCAGCTAAAAACTACAATGTAAAGGTTGCAATGAACTTCTCTGAAAGCGCAGTTAATGCTACTAAGAAACAACTTACTGCTGTAACTGTTTACAATGGAACAGAAGCAAAAGGAAATGGAGCTATCTCTTACGGACATTATGTAGCAAAGGCTTTCCCTATTCTTGCAGTTAAGGAAAAGAATACTAACTCAGGAAACGAAAGACTTGATCTTAATGTAACTAAGAATACAGACGAATATAAGGTAGTTGTTGATGCTATTAACGCTACTGCAAATGGAGCTCCTGTAACATTCAACAAAGTATCTGGAACTCCAGGAGCTTTCACTACAGTTGAGCTTAGCAAGGATAATGCAGAAGTTGCAAGATCTACAACTGCTAAAACAGCTGTACAGTCTGTTGACTTTACTGTTACTGATGATAATGGACATGCAACTGCATATACTAATGTAGATGCTTCTAATATCGCAGACTTTGCTTCATTGGCATTGTAGTAGTCATCTTTATGACTCAGATTAAACTCTCACTCTGTGGGAGTTTTTTTCTATTATAAAAAAATTCCGATTTTTGGACAAAATAAAAAAAGCTATATGATTTGATTCATATAGCTCTCTACTACCACACAATTCATCAGAAGTTGTGTACAGAACTGATTGTTCGCTCAGTTCAAGACAGAGATTTATTAGGCGCCCATGGGATTCGGAACCCATGAACCGAGGTTTTGCAGACCTGTACAATAGACCACTCTGTCAGGGCGCCATTTCTCTCATATCCAGCAAAGAGTATAGTGTTTGGATGCGAGAAATCAAGTGATTTTTTTGATCTTAGGAATTTTTTAGTGAAATTCACTTGAATTTTTGAGGAAAACTAATATAATAACACTCGCTATCTTGATCGGAATGCGGGTTTCAGATATGGGAGTGTAGCTTAGTTGGTAGAGCAGATCCCTCTTAAGGATAAGGTCGTGGGTTCGAATCCCACCCTCCCATACTTTGTACTCAAAATAGCAAATATACTAAAACATCTTCTCAAAAGATGTTTTTTTGTTATATGAAAATATAAGAGTTTTCTTATTATTCCTTTAAATGAACAATTGGAGAGGTATTTGAATGCGATGAATGTGGTGATGTTTATCAGCGTTTTTGCCTGATTTTCTCTTGCTTTCCTCTTTTAAAACTTTACTCTTAAAATACTTATCTCAATAACTTTTTTTGTATGAAAAAGAAAGATAAAACTCAGATCAATATTGCACGAGCTGGAGGGGGAACCTGAGGCCATGTTTTTCCCTATTCAGAGCCTGATTCAGTATACGGAATCATTACCAGCATATCAGTCAAAGATAGATCATCACTATCGATTTGGTACTGAGACGAGCCTAGAAAAAAACAGGTTGCAACTACACTTTCTGAAAAAAATAAAAAAATCTGACATTTATTCCTCTTTTTCTGGAAAGCGAAGGAGAGAAAAGACAGTATCCTCGCTGATGAAAAATATTCTTGATATGTTCAGATTTTTTTAATTTGAATTTTTCCAAGCGATCTATTATCTGAGGAGATATCATATAGATATTGTCTTTTGTAAGGGGGGATATGTTGCGCTTCCAGTTGTCTTAGCCGCTAAACTCTTGGGAAAAACGATTTATGTCCATGAGTCTGATACTCGCCCATGACTAGTAAATCGTATTGCCTCAAAGTTTGCTAAATACATATATACAGGATTTTTCTAAGGTATTACCTTGAGCAAAAAGTTGTTTGACAGCTGTTGTCTGATGAGCTGGTAGTTGACACGGATTGACTAGAAAAATCCTCACAAACACATATTCTCTTGATGGGGTGATCACAGTGAGCGATGACGCTTTATTTCGCTATTTTAGAGCTATTACCAGCATTAGAATCAGAAAACTTCCATTTCACAGTAATTCTAGGAAAATTAAATACCCAGCTAAAGTCTGATTTTGAAGCCTTTTCTCTAAATGTAGAAGTGAGGGAATTCTGTTCGCAAAAGGAGCTTTGAGCACTTTATATGCGCTCTGATATTGCAATAACAAGAGCTGGGACAACATCGCTAGCTGAGCAGGATCTCTTTGATTTGAAGCTGATTATGGTGCCTATCCTCGAACTCATGACCAATTTGCTAATGCAAAACGATATGTTGAGCACAGGAACGGGATATTACTTGATCAAGACTCTCCTGAGTTTAAAGCTAATTTGCTTGCTGAGCTTTTTGAAACTCAAAAATTTTAAAAAGACTATAACGCAAAAAGATATTAAAACAGCAATTTCAGAGCCAAAAAAATCAAATTTTATCTGATATGCTTGGCTAAAATAAAAAGAGAAAAAAATCTGATTTTTATCTCATAGTAAAAAAACAAATGAAAATAGTACTTGTTGGGGCTGGAGGAAGTGGAATCTCAAATCTTGCCTATATTCTGCAGGAACTCTGATATGATAATCTCTTGGCGATTGATGGATTTGAAAGCCAGATTACACAAGCTCTTGAGAAGAATGGTATTAAAACCTTGATTGGACATTGACAGTATCAAATAAAGCCGGATGATATTGTCATTTATTCTGAGGCAGTGGTTAACTCTCCGGAGGTCCAGTCAGCATTTCAGCTGAAATTAACAAATCAGCAACCTCTCAAAAATCCGAAACTATTTTTCAGTTTCTTGGTGAGATGAGTAAATATTTCCGTACGGTTGGTTTTTTTCTGGAACTAATGGAAAGTCAAGCTCTTCAGCGCTTGCTATCACGACTGCAAAAAGCTGATTCCTCAGCTTGGAATAGGGATAGTCTGAGCTCTTATTCCCAGATTTTGACTCAAAAAGCTATTATCTCAATCAAGAAAAAAAATCTGAATTTAGACTCCTTTTTGACGCAATTTTTACTGGAAGACAAGTTCCCTATCATCTTATCAAGCAGCGATATTTCTTCCTTGAAGCTTGTGAATACAAAAGACATTTTCTAAATCTTGATCTAGAAAAACTCGCTATCACAAATATTGAGCTTGATCATACGGATTATTATCAGGATTTAGAGGATTATACCTCAGCTTATCTACAAATGATAGACAAAACTTCTGATGAGGTTTTTGTCCTTAAAAATCTTGAACAAGAAGGTATTACCTCAAATCCAAAAACTAAAGATTCTACCAGTTAAAGAGCGAAAATTAAAATATATTCGATGAGAACATACTAATCAAAAATGCTTCACTTGTTGCTGGAGTTCTGCAGAGTATTGATCCTACGCTCTCTGATGAGCAGATATTAGAAGCTATGTATGAGTTTAAGGGAATCTGGAGAAGAATGGAGTTTCTTACAACCCTCCCAACTTGAGCAAAACTCTATACAGATTATGGACATATTGCATCATCTCTAAGTGTTGGTTATAATATGTTGCATCAAAAATATCCAGAAAAGAAGATTATCGCACTTTTTCAACCTCATCAGATGCATAGAGTACTTATCGGATGGGATGATTTTTATCCAGCCTTGGCACAGTTTGATCAGAGAGCGATTTATCAAATTTATGCTGCGAGAGAAAAATATTCAAGACTTTGCTCAAGAACCACTTTTTCAAGAGCATCATTTTACTTCCGTAGATGAACTCGGAAATTATTTTGCAAAAGAGCATAATGCTGAGTATCTACAGAATTTTGATCAGGTGATGACATTTCTTGATAAGACAACCTCTGATGATATTCTCGTGGTGTTTACAGCTTGAGATCTTGACTTTCTGCTCAGAAAAAAACTCTGACTACTTAAATAAAAAAGCTGAAATGTTTCTCTATAGAGATATAGAGATTTTGACAGAACAACTTTCAAAAATCAAAAAAAGCCTGAAATTAATTCAGACTTTTTTCTTTTTAATTTTTCCCTTATTTAAACATAAGTTCCTTAGGTAATTGCTTTGCTAAATTCATCCCAATTTCCTTTGTCTTCAAAGCTATTAAAGAAGGTAATCCAATTTTTGAGCGTTGTTAATTGTCCAATCTTTTGCAGGAGGGAGATGATAATTCTCAAGTCCTTTTTTTACTTCATCAATCATACTCAAAAAGCTGGTTTGGTTCGTTTCATGCTGTGGTCTTGATTTCATATGCTTGAGCAATAGATCCAATCCTAGAAGCAATAAGCCTATAGGCATTTGAAAACTTTTTCCATTGTCTCCTGAGAGTTTTGCTTCATAGAGGGCTTTCATATCAGAGAGTAGGAAACCTTTATTCAATGCAGCAGTGATTTGACTGAGCTGTGCTTCAGTTGGTACTTTTTTTCTGATCAGTTTGGTATTCAATTTCTTGACTAATTTTTTTGTGGCTTCTTCTTCGAGTTAATATTGGCGTCACAGCAATTGTTGAGTTTCCAGTAATAAGTTCAGAAACCTGACTAATAAACTCTTCTACATTAGGCAAAGTATTACCTGTAGAGAGAACGCTCGTATGAGTAATGTTTTCTTCCTTAGTTAGTAAGTTTCCAAGTACCTTAATATCCTCAATCTTGCTAATATCATTATCTTGCATGGTTAGTACTTTTGATTTCTCAAGCTTAGTAACAGGAGTGTCTGCTTTGTTTGGAGTCTTAGCTTTAACAAGAAGCGTTGCTCCTGTATTCTTGATTTGTGTCTTCCTGTTTTTCTTTTGAGAGTTCAAAGGTTGTTTTTTGATGTTGTTGTGTCTGGATGGTCATTTCATCAGTCTCAATCTCAAGGACTGAACTTTCCTCGTTTGCTTCAATCTTTAAGAAACTTCAGTTGATAAGTTTCAAAAGATATCCTCATTCAGTTTTTTGTGAAAGTCTAAAACTGAGCCGGTCCCTGAACCTCAATTTGAGTCTTTTTCATTAATGTTAAAAAAATAATCTTAGCATTTTCTTTCAATGTAATTAGATCTCCATCAAAAAGTTTTGAGTTCTTAAATTGTTTTCCTTCTTTTTCAATAATATAATCACCATTCACCTCAAGGATAGATGCAATCTGATCAGCATTTGTAGTGTTAAAAAGGATTCCTTTCTATAAAAAAAGGCTCTATAGTTTTTGGATGTATGGATTGTCCCAAAAATATGATCCAAAAAAACCGATGATCAGTACCAGAGTGATACAACTATAGACAAGTTTTTTTACTGAAAAAAATATGAGTCCTCTTTAGAGATTTTTTTCTGCTAAAGCTCTCTGCTCAGATATTCTCTGGTAGAGGAAAACTTCTCATGGTCTCTGAGTCTATTTTCTCATAACTGATTAAAATATTCCTGTAATTTCATCGTGTCAAAATGTGTCCAAAAATAATAAATACAGCCAAAAGCCTGTCTATTTGTCCATTATCTTTAGTCCCTCAATACTCTCAAAATAAATAAGCCTTCACTAGAAATTTCTGAGTTTTGAGGTAGTATTTTCTCTACACTTAATACTACGAATTATTTTTGACATTTGTGACAAAATCTTCCTGATATTTTTTTGGTTGACTTTTTGCAAGTATTTTTGCTACACTTTTTTTGCTATATTCGCCAGTTGCGAGATTATTTTTTTCTTAACAATTTGAAAGTATGCAAGCAAAAAAATGGGTTTAAAAATCTGATTATCCTCTTGATAGCTCCAATTCTTGCTCTTGGTCTTTTTTTATCTGACGCATGATTTATCTGGTCTTACTGCAAGCGTGCTTGATGTCCTAGAGCTTAAAGCTATTGAAAAATTGACGAGGAGTAGCATATAAAACACAGAATCAGACTTTTGAACTTTTTGGTTCTGAAGTTGCAAAAAGGAGAAATGCTGACTTTTTCAAATTTTTTTATAATCCAGACTCTATCAAATTACAGCTTGATCAATTACATCCATTAACAGCAAAGACAGACGCCTCTGAGCCTTGAAAACTTATTGTTAATCTCGTAGTTGCTACTGATGCTCCACTTGAGAGAGAATGGTTTTCAGTGCCATTTTCAGGGGAAGAGGAAAAAGATATTCTTCTTGGATCTGCAACACTAAGGTCAGGAGAAGTGCTGACTCCTCTATCAATCTGAAATCTGAATATCCCCAGTTAATGATGATGTTTTACCTTAATAGCTACCAAACATAGCAATGAAAAAGTCTTTTGCTCCTTTTTATGAGGAATGGTATTCTCAGCTCAGGTTTTTCGCAAGTGGCGATCCTGATTCTTTTTCAGATTGAGGTCAATCCACCTACTTTTTGCTGTAAATCAGTCTGTAGATATCACTATCAAGGCCATCAAAAACAATCAAGTTATGAAAAACTACGTAGGACAAGGATTTCTAGAAATTAATGGAGTTGCGGATGGGAAAGAGATAAATTTTTAAAGATTATACCGTGCCAAGTGATGGAATTATTGAAATGTCCGCATCTGATCAAGGGGTAAAAACATTTTCAAAGGGATTGAGACTGAATAAGCCAGGAAACTTTACTGTGAATATGTCGATACTAAATGATACAGTATCTGGATCAACAACAATTATTGTAAATTGAGCTTCAAAAAACTGATCAAAAAGGGAATTACTATTATGGAACCAGCTGCTGGTACTAAAAACAATAAAAGTGTTCTGGATATCTTAGCATCCGCTCCAGAGCTTCCAAATGCTCGTATGCAGATCCTTCTTAATGATCTTGTGATAAAGGAATGAACAAGTGATGCAAACGGAATGCTTACTGATAGTATTCCAGGTCTCAAAGTCTGAACGAATTATGTGCAAGTAAAAGCAATTTCTGTAGTTGGTGAGGTGGTTGGACTCTCAGATAAGGTCATTTTTTTACCTATGAGCCACAGAGTACTGATCTTTTTTAAAGGTATCTCTGCGACGCCAAATCAGAATTTAAAGCTTTGAGATAAAGTGAGATTTGAGGTAATGACTGATGATAATGTTAGTTCAGCAAAGCTGATATTCTCGTGAGGACAAGAATATCCTTTAGATAAGGAAAAAAAAGCTGACTTTTCGTGAAAGAGGTTAGTCTGATGCAGACTGGTGATATTCTTGTGTCTGCAAATTTCTCTTCTCCAAGTATCAATAAAGACTACGATCAAATTCTAACACTTAATGTTAAAGATAATCTGAAGATTTGAGAGGTAAAAATTATGACTCATCCAGATTTCCCAGGCGCTTTACAATTGAGCTGGGAAACGCTTGGTTGAATAAGTGAAAAAAATATGGTATTAAATACGGTATTGCTGCTGACGCACTCTCAGGGCTTGTTCTGACAACCTGAGATTCTGCGATTCTCTCTGGATTTACCTATGGAAAGGAGTATTTTTTCAGATCTTAGCCGTAACAAATGACGATATTCCAGAGGGGCTTCCTTCTGAGGTGATTTCGTTTGTAATGCCAGTTGCCACTGGAACTGAACCAAAAAAAGAGGCGCTTTCAGGTTCTCTTTTAATTGAAGATCAGACGGGAGCTGTTAGTGAGCCAGAAATGCCAGCAGCACCTAAACTTCCTACCTGTATTATTAAAAAAATATTAAGGTAACAACTGAGAAAATCTGAAATAAATACTATTTGGTGCGAAAATCATGAGAGAATATTCAAAAGTACCGTATCTATAGATCAGATTTTGCAGATATGAGTGATAAGACCTTTCTTTGAGAAACCGAAATTCCAAGATTTGAGTACCCCTTTGATAAAACAGTAGAAGAAGATATTTATGCTTATTACACTGTTGAGGCAATTTGTACTGATGGAGAAAAGGTTGAGCTCACACATGCAAAAAAGGTTCAGGTAGGACCTCTAGAGGATATGCTATTGATTCTCGCAGCTACAGCTTTACTTTATTTGATCTATAGAGTGTATACCTACAGAACTTACTAATCCCTCTTTTAATCAGCTTGATGCTAGTATGAAACTTAACAAAAAAATATCAGCCAAACAACCTCACACAGCTAGGAAAAAAATAATAAAAAAAGACTGAATATATCCAATTTTTTGCCATTAGTAACAAAGTTCTCAGAAGAAGAACAAAAAAAGTTTCTATTACCAAGAACTGATGGCGAGAAATTTACTCCAATTTACAGGGAAAAAAATTACCAGCCATTGATTATCAAGAATTTGCATAATCTCGATTTTTTTCTGTGGCTCTAAAGGGGAAGGAGAAGCTTCCCTTTTTGCTCAATATGAGAGACTCCAACGCCTTGGACAAAAAAATCAAAAAGAAAAACAGAACAATATCTTAAAAAAACTATTTTTTTCGATGCTAATCTTGAGGGGCTAACTTTTGGTAGAGAATATATAAGAGGTGTAAACTCAGTATTCTCTCTCCTTTCAGAAAAAAACTCTTGAAGAAAGCTCCTCAGCTCATCTATCGAGATATTTCAAATCAAAGTATTGTAAATACTGATGATATTGAGTGGAGAACTGAATCACAAGTAGTACTAGAAATGAAATGTTTTGTTGAGACCAAAAACGAGGTGTTAACACTTATCGTAGATGATATTATGAGCTTTTTTTCTGATGTTGGAGTGATTGTTCATTCAAATGACAAAAAGATACAAAAAAAGCATATTGGGAAAAAAATTATTCTTCCGATGATCAATAAGTCGATACCTATCTTTCGGGGAATCAACAATAGATACGGTAACTGATAATTGAATTTTTAGAATCAATCCACTATTGAGTCCGGCTCATCTTATCAAGGCTCAGGAATATAAACTTCCAATTGATGACAACTTTGTAGATGAATCAGGGCATTTTTCTGCAAAAATGTAGCAACATTTGCCGGGCAGTCGCTCTTTGATTTTTACAGAAAATATTATTGAAACTTTAGATACCATAGGAAATCTCGCTTCAAAATCTGAGAAACTTCAGCAAGTGCCTTATTCTAAAATAACAGGTCAAAGACTGATAAAGAAGGTTATTCCTTTGTGGGTTCTTGACTATAGTTCAGAATATGAGAAATTCATTGATTGGGTGCATAATACTGCTCCTAAGTTAGAGTCACTTGTGCTTTCTTCTGGGCAAAAGGTACTACCGATTGAGGCAAAAAGATTATTTTTGATGGCATTTAGCAGGAGATTCATTAACGGAGAAAAATCTCTTTTGCAAGGCCGGATTTTTCTTGGTAGCTATGAAAAATGCTTATGAGTATCTTTTTAGGAGCTTTGATACTAAATCATTGGATTGCTTTCAGATTTTTTTCTATTTCTGATTTGATAGATACGCTTTATCTTCTGCCAGTAGAGATGAGAGAGTATCTGATCGATATTGAGTCAGAACCGTTAAAAAAACAAGTAGAAAGTCTCCTTGAGCATACGCTTAATACTGAGCCAGAAATCGCTATAGAAAACTGGATATCAGAGCTAAAAAAACTTCAGCGAGTGGAATATGACGCAAAAACAGAAAAAAAGCTAAAATTCTGATTTCAAAAAAACTCCCTTTTTCTGGTCGAGATACAACATGAACTATTGACGAGCAGTTTCTAAGATCAGCTATCCTCGCCATTCTCTGCAAAGAAAAAAATCTGAGTCACTTGTTCTTTTTTTCACCTTATGCTGAGAACTTTACAAAAACATTTCTGTTTTTGAGCTATGTATTTGAGCAAGAAGCTAAGCCTATTGTTATTAATGAAATTCAGGCTTTGCGTTACCAATATCCAATTCCAGAAAAAGGCAGAATTGTTTGCTAAAGAGTATGGACAGGATGCTCTAAGATTAGCAATTGCTCAGCAGCAGAAGATTGAGGAGACAGGCTTGCAGCTGAATTTTTGAATACCTCAACCATCTTCGAAATCTCTTTAGACTTCTATATGAAAAAAAGAAGCGTTTCATATCCAAGAAATCTCTCAACTCGAACCAATAGAATTGTGGATATATTCTGAGCGAGAGGAACTTTTAGAAGAATATTATCGTTACCAATCCTCGGGAGTAGGACTTGAGCATTTAATCCAAAAGATCCAAGCTTTTAGTAAAGGACAGTTCTCGCGATATTTAGAATTTGTCAAAAAACAAAAAAAAGCTGAAGCATATTGAGTGGCTGGACAGATCTTTGTGCAAATTTTTGCAGGTTTTGATGCCGTATGTACCAGAATTTGTTGCTCAGATTGAAGGTATTCTGACAGAGCAGCTTCCAAAGCATCTTCAGAAAAGTTTACATCAATGAAAAAAGGACTATAAGCTCCATCTTCTTTTTGATATCATCAAGTGAATCACGCAGCAAAAGGCTCTCATAAAGTTAAAAAAACATCAGCCAATTCATCTGGCAGTCAAAGGCAAATCAAGATATCTTAAGGCTTATAGAACAGCATCAGGAGGTTTTTCATACCCTTTTTAAGGTGGATGATATCCAGATGGTAGAACTAAATGCACATCTTCCGTCAGGTTTTTTTCTTGTTTTTTTCTATATTAGAGATTGAAATCTGAATCAAATCAAGCGAAGAGCAGGTGGTCGGAGATGATTTAGTGATATTGGAGAAACTTTATAAATCTAAAAATACAACAGGCAGAATATCTTAGATCTACATTGATGATGCTTTCAACGAATCCACTCATCGCGCAGGAAAAAGTTAAAGAAAAGCAAAAAGAACTTGAACTTCTCAAGGACGAAATTGATACTCTTGACATTAAGATAAAAATTAAAAATGCAGAGAAGGGCATAGTTCCAATTTTAGTAATGTTTTGTGTGCAGATAGGTATGAGTGATAAATCCAAAAACATCTTAAAGTATACGATGATATTTTTCCTATGTTTTTTTTGAGTGTTTGGTTTAGTATTATTTCTAAATTCTAAAGCAGAGCAACCACAAGAAAAAACTGAATTTACCATCCAAACAACAACAATTGATAAGATAGATTCTTCTATTAGCCTCGAAAAGCCAGGGACAATTCTCTCTAGTCAAGATATTACCGTAGCTGCCCAAGCAAATGGTAAAAGTGAGCCGTATTGCTTTTTAAGGAGGGGAATCAGGTGAAAAGGTTGAGATCAGATTGTTTATCTGTCTGATACTGTTGCTAGTTATGAACTTCAGGTGCAAAGAGCAAAAAATAATCTTGATAGAGCGCTCCTAACTAGAGAACAAACCGAAAATAGCCTTAAACAGCAACTTGATCAAGCTGAAAATAGCTATAAGACAGCATTGCAATCTTTCGAGGCGGCTCAAGTAAGTGCAGAAAATGCCGTTAAGCAAGCGAATATGGGGGTGACTTCAGCTGATGATCAAATTTCTGCATTAAGAAAACAGTTTCAACCTCAAAAGCTTGCCCTTCTTTCGCTATTAAATTCAGTAATTGAAGCAAGTGACAAGTGGTTAGGAGTGACAAAATATTATGATGACTTGAAGACAGGGTTTGAAGTTTATGTTTGAGCGAAAAGATCAAAAATCAAAAAAACAGACTGAGCAGTCGCTAAGAGACATTTATGCTCTCAAGGAGTCAATCACAAAGCTTCCCTCTTCACCGCAAACTGATGCCGAGTTAAAAGATTCAGTGCATCAAATTGATGCTGCATATACCCAAATTGAAAATTTTGCAGGGATGATGATTCAACTGATGAGAAATTCTATTCCATCGGCGGGAACACTTGATCAAGCTACAATTGATGGGGCAATCAGAAATTTTGAATCAATTCAAGCTGGACAAGCACTCATAGGTTCTAAAGCGAATTTCATTTCTTATCTTAATCAGGTAGATGCTCAGCTTTCAGGTTCTGGAACTTTAGCTCAAGACAGTGCAAAGATTACTTATGAAGATGCTCTAGCTAGAACTAAGAATACTCTTTTCACAAGTGAAATTGCGGTCAAAAAAATGCAAAGGTAAATTACGAAACACTCCTAGCAAATAATCCTGTTCAGTTAAGACTTCTAGATAATGCAATCGTTGATGCAAAGATCGCCTATGAAACAGCACTTACACAGTACAATAAACTTGTTGTGAGGACGCCAGTTTCAGGGGTTATTGGTGAGATTCTAGTTTCAGAGGGACAAGATGTTGCAGCAGGAAATCCAGTTTTTAAAGTCTCAGGACTCAAGAAACATCAGATTGAGGTTCATGTAACCGCAAATGAGTATAAATATCTTCAACAAGATAAACCAGTTTCAGTAACCTACCAGGGACAAAATCTAACTGGAGCGATTAGTGCAATTAGTACAGTCGCAGATAAGACAAATCTCTTTAAGGTAACGATTGAACTCGATTCAGATTTGGAACTTGTTGGAGATGTTGCCAAAGTCAATTTCCCTATTCTCTTTACCCCTCATACCTTGCTTCCTCTAGAAAGGGTGAAAATTCTAGAAGATAATCTTGCTGCAGTGCCAGTGATGAGTGGAGGGGCTCTTACAGAGAAGCTTGTAAAAAAATTAAAACAATATGGGGAAATTTCATTGAACTGGAAGAACCATTCCCAGCTGATCAAACTATCGTTACAACTGATATGAGTTCCTTTGATGAAAATAAGTATGTCATTAAATAACTAAAAAGCTCAAAAATCAGAATTTTATTCTCGTTTATTATTCATTATGGCTAAAGAACAAAAAGCTACAGGAAGTAAAACTATGCTTTTTAGGAGCTAGTGGAATATTGCTGCTCGCTCTGATTTTTTTACAGTGATTGCTCTATGGAATCCAAATAGTAAAGCACCAGTTTCTGAGCAAGTACTTCCTGAAAATCAGACATGAAGCCAAACAGTTTCATCTCATCAAATCAGTACTTGAGATGACTCATTAGATGTCTCAGGTCAGAATTCTTTATCTCTTAGCACATGAAATACTATGACAGCAGAACAAGCAATTAAAGACTATCTCACTTCAGCAAATCAAGATATTCAATCAGAAACTGTAAAAAGTGGTGATACAATTACCGTAGACTATATTGGAAGACTCAATGACAGTGAAGTATTCTGATACGAGTGTTGAGTCTGTAGCTCAGGCAAGCGGAAAATATAATCCAAATAGAAACTACTCAGAAGGACTTTCTTTTAAGGTTGGAGCTGGCCAAATGATTGCTGGGTTCGACGCAGGAGTTGTTGGTATGAAGGTTGGAGAGACAAAGACTATTAAAATTCCAGCTGCACAAGCTTATGGTGAGAGAAGCGAGGAAAATATTGTTCGTTTCCCAATTAAAGACCTTGGAGAAGACGCTAAAGATGCAAAGGTTGGAATGCAGGTATATCTTGGGGGAAGATTCCCAGCTGTGATTACTGAAATTACTGATACTGAAATCGTTTTTGATGCGAACCATGAACTAGCAGGAAAGGATCTAATTTTTGATATCACAATCAAAAATATCGCTCCAGCTACAAAATAGTTTAAAAAAGATCAAAAATCAGATTTTTTATCTTTAATGCTTTGATAGTTATGAAGCTTTCCATTTATAATGGTGAATTTTACCAAAGAAGCAAGCGATGGTATCTTGCTTTTTGATTAACAGTCCTTGAATTGTTGTGCTTTCTATTATCTACGATAATATTTTTGGCGCAGTGCTTGTGTTAGTGCTTGTATGAGGGTATCTCTATATTCAGACTAAAATTGGGATCGAGACGAGTATGGAAATCAAAGATGAAGGCATTCAGGTCCTAGATAGACTATTCCTTTACGGAGAACTTCAAGGATTTGTCCTGGAAATGGAGAAAAAAAGCTGAAAAATTGATAAATATCGTCCTTGTAAAAACTAAGGGAGCAGAAGCGTTTACCCTTAGAGCAACTTCTGAGGAGTTAAAATCTTTTTGTCTTGTTCTTCAAGAAAGAATTCCTCAACTTCAAAATTATCAAGTTTGACTTCTAGATAATCTCTTTAGAAAGTTGAAAATCTAAAAAACAGACCAGTGGTCTGTTTTTGTATTGAGTCTATTTGATGGATTCCATCATCTTTAATTTAAGAGTTGGTCATCGCGAGGCAGAGCTGTAGAGATCTCGATATTGAAACTATCCTCTATATAATCTCCAAAAATTCTCTTCAACCTGAGCCCAAAGTTGCTCTTCGCTTATCCCTAGGCTTTCGGCAGCAAATTTCCCAACAATACGTACCTTTGCAGGACTATTGATCTGTCCACGAAAAACCTTGTGGAGAGAGATAGGGAGCATCAGTTTCAAGGAGGATCTGACTAAAATCAGTTTCTCTCAGGCTTGCTCTAATTTCCTCAGCCTTTTGGATAGCTAATATTGCCTGTAAAAACCAATAAAAAGCTGATTAAATTCAGATTTTAAAACTTTGATTTCATCTGGTCAATATCCCCAGCAATGAAAAATAAATCACCAAATCCTTAAACTCTCTCAAAAATCTCCAGTGTCTCAGAAAAAGCATCTCTAGAGTGAATTACGATCGGTAAGTTAAACTCTCTTGCCAGCTCGCATTGTGCTCTAAAAAAATCTCTTTGAAGTCCCAGAAAGCTCGCTCCTTCTGGATAGTGAAGGTCAATTCAACATTCTCAAATAGCTACAACTAAGTCTCTATTCGTCTCAATTTGTTGCTTGATCAGTGTGATTTCTTCCTCAACATTTCCAATTGCATTCCCGACATCACAAGGATGAATACCAAGACTCGCTTTTATCCAGAGGTCTGGAAAAGATGCTCTGCTTCCATTTGAAATAGTCAAACCATTAGTATTATATTGACGATTTGCTCAAATATTTACGAGTCCATGTCCTCCTACTGTAGCAAATGCTTCCAAATGCTCTTTTCGATTAGGAAAAAGGTCTTCTTGATTTAGGTGGGTGTGAGCATCAAAAATACGCATTATTAGTACTGCAAAAAAATAAAAAATCAGATTTTTTTCATGATTATGCAATATCCCACTATAGTCAATTAAAGAAAAAAACAACCCAACTTCACATATTTAGGCTGTCTTTTCTTGTGGATCAGTGCTACTGAAAGAGGTGAGAGAAGTGTTGCTCTTTTAGAGAGATGCGTTCAGAAGCAGCAGATCAGTGCTCTAAATTATTTGAGTCTCATGTTGCCTTGCTTTGATATTGATACCAATATGCAAAGCTCTCTGCATAGTCTTCTTCTTTATTAGTTTCCGCATATAGAGAATGAAAATCCTGAAGTTTGCAGGTTGATTGTTCCTCTTTCCAGCAGATTTGAGTAAAAAGTCTTGCTTTAGGATCTTTGAAAAAATAGATATAATGGCCAAGCTCGTGTACTAAAACATGTTCAATATAACTAAAAAGTTGGGCAGCATTAGGTAGAGGATTGCATGTGCTGATGTAGAGTTTAATTTCCTTAAAGCGGGTATCTTTTGAGAGACTGTCTTCTAAAATATGGAAACTTCATTTGCTTATTTCGCAGCTAGGGACATAGAAAAACCTCAATTTTATTATCTAGATTTTTTAGATCTTGATCAGTCAGGATTTCTTTATTTTTTAGGTTTCAGAGTATCGTTTGAATGCTGTTTTCAGTGAGTTCTCAGAAGTCTTCTAATTCTGGAGTATTGAGCTGTTCATCATGATGAGTAATGTTAACTAGTTGTTGTGCAGGAGTAAGTGTAGAATAGATGTTTTTCTCCAATTGGCTTATCTTTTTGATAGGTGAAAGTAGGAATGTGTTCTTTTTAAAAGTGAAAGCATGAGGTATTTTCTACTACAATACTGGTCTGCATCGTCTGAGGGAATTGCAAGAAAAAGTCTGAGTAAATCTTGATAATCGTATTGTAGTGAAAACATTGAGCGATTTTTAAGAAATCAGTTGTATCGCAGAGGGACAATCATTTTTAGGTCTAACTTTCCTTTGTAAATGCTACTTGGAGAACAAGCTTTTTTTGAGTACTTCTTTCATAAGTCAGAAGGGAAGCTGAGTTTCAATTGTAGCGTCTTTGAGCTTGAGAACGTTTTTCGATAGTGGGTTGGAGTTGTAAAATATTAAAGTTCTCTCAAAGAAAACTAGCCTGAGTAGTTCATAAAAATCATCCAATAGCAAAAAATATAATCCAAAGTCCGTTTTTAAATTGTTTTAGCATATTATCCATTGTTTAAATAAATAGTATACTAATTTTTAACTACAAAAAAATAAAAAAATATCAAGTTTTGTGGATTTATTTTTCTATTGAGTAAAAACATCTATAAAGAAAACTTTGAAAAAGAGGAAAAATCTGTAATATCTACTGTATTTATTGTTGAAATTAGAGATATTTTTAGAAGATATTTGAGTGGGCATGTGGAGAAAAATGCTTATGAATAACATGAAGATTAACGTATCTTGATTGCTCTTGCTGATTGCCTCCTGAATAGCACAGGTAGAGGCTAGTGGGGTAACCGGAGAAGTGACATATTACACTACAGAATGTTTCCCTGTATATGCTGGATGTACAGATAAAAATTACTTTCGTTGTGAATACTTCGGGGGAGATATTAATTGGGATGAGACAGAGGCTCTTGAACAGAGAACTTTATGAGATACGGGATATGCTTCATATTATTTATCGGGGAATGAAAAAAGGGAGATTCAACTTTCTTGAGAAAAGCTTATCTTTCTTGAAGCTTATGGACTATTCTTTACTAAGGAGGATTCAATCTATAGGAATGCATTTAGTCAGCCTTGGCAAACTAATACCTGAGATATTATTTATGATATTGATAATGTGTTAAAAGGGAACTTGGGACATTTCTCCAGTTATCGAAAAAAATATCTTCCTGTGAAAAAAATGAACAGAATGAGTTGATTGGTTATATTTTACGTACCATTAGTGATCCTCTTACGGGGTTTAATGATCTCTATGCTCCACTGTATCAAACGACTCCTTTCTTTACAACAAATGGGACTACACTAAAGACCGTTCTCTCTGGAGAAAACACTCTTAGATTTACTGGGACAAAGGAAATCTTGGCTCAGCAACTTCCATCAATGGTAAATCTAGAAGATAAGAGTCTAGTTCAAGCTTTTCTAACAACAGGGGCGCTTGCGGGTTCTCAGCTCCACACACTTGAGTGAGAAAAAAATACTCTTCTTTGATTTAGGAACTGGGACACTGGTATTGATGTCCGGCTCTTCAATTTTTCAGTGAGTTTTTACTGGAGGGATTGCGGGAACGCCTAGCTACGATTCAAGTACCCTCAAGCCTACCTGAATACCTCTTGGTTCAGTCGTGGCTTACAATGAGGTTAGAAAAAACTGAAATCTCATAGGATATGCACTAAAAAATCAGTCAAATCAACGATTTTATGCAGCGAAGAGAGTTGTGTATAGTGTTTCTGGATGAGGATCTGCTTGGATTGTTGCTCAGCCAGTAACAAATACTTCTACAGGAGATAACCAAGAGGAGAAAAAGGAGGAAAAGAAGCCAGAACAACCTCAGGAAAAAAACTCCCAGAGCAGACAGAGAAAGTTGATTCGTGAGAGGCGAATATTCCAAACTGTTCAACTCAGAATTCTCAATTCACTTCTGAGCAGAATGATGCTTATCTTTGGGCTTGTCAACACAATATTACAACGATGAGAACAATCCAGGAGGCGAGGCTAGATCAGCCACTAACTAGAGCAGAACTTGCAAAAAAATAATGTCTGTATATGCGATGAAGGAATATCATCTCAAGCCTCTCATAACAGGAGCTGCAAACTATAAAGATGTAAATACTGATCTTGGAGATTTGGCAGATTATATCCAGCTTGCCTATCAGCTCCAGATTATGGGAATCAATGCTGATGGAACACCGATTGAAGCTTTTGAGTCACATAAATTAGTGTCTAGAGCAGAATTTGCAACTGTTCTTTCTAGAGTGATTTGGGGAAATAAACATAATATTTCTGGAGATGATCGATATTCTGCGCATCTTCAGGCGCTGAAGAAATATAAAATTATTACGTCTGATGTCCCAGCTAATTGGTGGGAACTGAGAGGACGAGCGCTTCTTATGCTACATAGAAATGCTCAATCCCCCTGTTGAAATAAAAAGCTAGTTAAAAAAATAAAAATCTGACCTTTTTGAGTCAGGGTTTTTCTTTTTTCTTTTTGAGAAGATTTTACTTCAATTCCTCTCTAAAAAAACAAAAAAAGCATAAAAAAAGAGAAAAAAATCATTGCAATTTGTTGGCAAATCACTATAAGTTATCTCCAGTTAGTGTTTTTACTTATCTAAAAAGTACTTGTTAAAATGCCAAGGAGAACAATTAAAAAAACAGAAACATTGAGGTGATTTTTGCTTCAGGATGACAAGCATCTCGGTGAAAAAAATATGAAATTGTAGCTGTAAAGCCAATTTTTGCTAGAAATGTACTTTTGCCTCAAAATATTGCTGTTCTTGCAGACAAGGCAAATAAGAATAAGTATGAACAAAAGATGCAGGCTGCAGTAGTAGCTAGAGCAAAAAAAGGCAGCAGGTCTTGATGATCTTTTTGCTAAGATGGCAGAAAATGGAGGAGTAACTATTACTAGAAAGGTAAATAAAGACAATGTTCTTTTATGCAAAGGTTCACGAATCTGATGTTGTTGAAGCAATTAAGGAAGCATATGGAGTAGATATAGATTCTCATCTCTTCAAGCTAAAAAAGAAGATCAACGAAGCAGGAACTTTCGTAGTGCCATTCATGTATAAGGACATGAAAAAAAGAGGTAACAGTAATTGTTAAGCCTGAACATGTAGAAAAGGTACAAGAGGATAAATCTGAAGAAGCTCCAGTTGCTACAGTTGAAAAGACAAAAAGAAGAGCTTAAGGCTGAAAGAGAAGCAAAAAAAGCAGCAGAAAAAGGCTGAAAAAGATCGCAAAAGCTCAAGGAAAAGTATAAATAATCTATGCTTTGAATATAAAAGAAAGCTTCATCAAGAATTGATGAGGCTTTTTTTCTAAAAATCTCATCTTGAAAAAAATGTCGTAAAAATCCATATTAACAAAGCAATCTAATCTCTTTATATTCTACAAATGATAATGTTAAAAAAAGAATCTTTTTCTTCCTAGTAATATTTCTATTTATTTGTGCTTCAGGTTGCACTTATCGGTTTACTCTTTAGTGTTCCTCAGTTTTATACTCTTGCAGGGGGTAAATCTTGGGGCATTAGTCGTTCTTTTAGGGACTTCATAGCTTTTTCTCAAAGAAAAAAAGATGAAGAAATCTGAGATAAACCATTTGTCAGAGAAGTAATCTATACAGACAAAAGAGGAAAGCACAGATACTGAGAAAAGTCTCTGAATCAAATATTGAAAATATCAAGATTAAAAATCAATAGAACAAGAACTAAAGCCGGTCGCAAAAGGTTCTGCTCTCTATCGTTTTCTAGCATTTCCTATTTGCTCTTGTTGGTTTTTTTGAGGGATCTTGTTTATTCTGTGGGATATTGTAGACTTTGGTGCAATGATTCTCTGAGCATTCTGTATGATCATTTTTCTCCTTGTTGCTTTCAAAGGTGCTAATCTCCGAAATAAATCGTTTTTCGCTTCAGTATATGTTTTGATCTTTTTATGCCTAGGAATCCTTGGGGTATGGGGGCTCTTTACTCCAGACTCAGTGACTTTGAGAGAGGATATAAAAGATTCAATAACTACTTTCATCGCTGGATTAAAATGAAATATTCCTGAGAAAAAAACAGAAAAAGCAGAGCAAGATCAGCTTTCTAGATATGTATTTGAAGGGACAGGAAGTGTGACTAATGTAGTCCTTTCAGGAAAGGAATCCTCAGAGGAGTTAACAGGAGATATCCCAACAACACCTGTTGTCTTAACAGGAACTCAGACCTCAGTAGCGCAATCTGGAACAACTACTCAGACAACTATCCAAACTGGAACCTCAGTTCAGACAACAACAGGCGTACAAAATACTGTTCCAGCTGTAGATAACCAAAACTCAGCAAAAAAACTTCTAGTGATGAGACTGCTGAAGTAACTATGATAGAAGCGATCAAACATCTTATCGTTGCAAATGCAATCCCACTTTCTACCTCAAAAAAAGCGTAAACTTTACTCATGTGGCAAAAGACAAGTAAAGATTATCCTTACATGAAAAACTGCACTAGAAAAAAAGATGATCTGATCAACTACAAATCCTTATACCGTGCTTAGTTGTGATGTGTATATTGTAATGAGAGGACTTGCTGAGGGACGATCTGTTGCAAAGGGGGATGATGTAAAATGAAATTATCGAAAAGTTGCAACTGCTAAAAATGAGCTTAATGGATGTCAGCAGGGTGCAAAGCTTACTGTAGCAAATCTTTAAAAATAAGAAAAAGCTGATTCCAGAGATAGAGTCAGTTTTTGATTTGTCATCGCGAGACTCTCCCAACACTTCCTCATCGCGAGGCTCACGAATGTGAGCTGTGGCGATCCAGTTGAAATCAAATTGGGAATTTTTGTTGTCCTGGATTGCGAAGCAACCGCTTTGCGGACATTGCTTCGCTGCCGCTCGCAATGACAGGTTTGTTATAATAGATATATATGTGTTGAGGTACAGGTATATATGTGTTGCTCCTCCCTTATGTATAATTTTTCCTCAGTTCTCTAACTAAACAAAAAAAGAAGTCCTGGCAGTTCAGGGACCTCTTTGCTTATTTGATTGATTATTTACTGTATTTTTTTCATACTTAACGGTTGCGAGCATTTCTCTCAAATCTGCTCCAGGGCGAAATTGAATCTTATTTCCCTTGATATTAGACGAAGTGAACTTATCAGCACTTGCAACTCCCTCGCTAGTGATTCCAATCTGAAAGCTTCAAAAAAATCTCAGAGCTTGACAATCTTACCCTCAGCGAGATGCTTTTGTCAAAATCTTCGTCAAATCATTAAGTACTGCGAGCATATCACTATCAGATACCGTAGATCCAGCAGCTGCAATTTTCCTTTGCTAGAGCCTTAAAGCTGACCTCTCCATCAGCCTTTGCTGAGGCATAAAACTTTGGAGCTTCACTAGGCTTGAGAATGTTTTTTTCTCTCGACGATGTTGTACTTTACCGCCATCTTGTATTTTGGTTAAAGAATAAAGATAATTTCAGTCTAGGAATCCCTGAGAGACTTTTGCAAGGAGAAGTTGAGAGAAAGTGATGAGAGGATTGAGAGGAGGCTTAGGAGCTGATGTATGCAGAGATGATGATGAGAAATATAGACAGGAAATCTAGAAATAGGTCAAGAAGAAATTGAGAAAGTTTGGCTTGAAAACTCGTATCTGAAAAACATATATTTAATCCCGCTATAGCAAGAAGTGAGTAGACTTCTTAAATATTAATTAATAAATAAAATAATAAAATAACCGAACGAAAAATTGCTACTCCAATGATTAGTTCACAATACCGATTTCTTATGAAAGAACGTATTTTAAGACTAGGGAAAGTAGTGCTGATGGCACTCGCCCTAACCGTTGGTTTCTTCTCTTGCGAGAAGAAAGAAGATCTCGCTCCTGTAGCACAAAACTCAGGAACTGACGCAGAACTTGTAGCTCCTCAAGCTTCGCTGAATTCAGCGAATGCGAGTATGATGAGATCTTCTGATTATTATTCAGTTGCTCAGAAGTACAAGAATAGCTACTCTCATACAAAGCACTGGCATGGAATAGCACAGGGGTTCGTCAACTGGTGGAATTGTATTGCAAATGCAGAGTATTCAGGGACAATATCTGTAAATGATGTTCTTGCTTTTGCTACAGGTCGTCAAAAAGAATTGAAACTTGAGCAGTTCCATGATAAGTATGGTGTAACGGTTACTGGATATAAGGATCATTCTTCCAGAATTACTGCTGCAACCTATTTGTTGGATCACTTTATTGACCACCTAAATGGCGGACAGCCTGTCGCTGTACTTATAAGGAACAACTATTCTGGAAAGTGGGGTAACTCTTTAGTTGTAGTTTTGACTTATAACAATGGTAGTGTTTGTTATTGGGATTCTCGACTAGATGCTCGTAATGGAATAACTTGTGTTTCCTTATCTTACTTTGTAAGTATGGCTAAAAGTGCTTCCAGTGATGGAAAAACGGTTAATGTTGTACATTGGTAAAATTAACCGAAAAAAGACTAGAGATTTCTCTAGTCTTTTTTTATAACACTTCTGCACCATTGCCTCGCATATTCATAACGTTTACTGTTATTCTTTGTGGATTATATTTATACCAATAAATAAGAGCTGATTTGGTAAAATCTTTTCGTTTTTTTGTTCTGTTCTTCTTTACAATTTGGTAAAAACAGGAATTAATTTCTCATCTCGTAACTCTTTTCCAGTTCTTTTTCTCAATAGTGACATAGTTGAAGTGCTTTCTATACCATAAACACCGCCCTGATGTTTGTTTTTGAAAAACTTAAAACTCTTAAGATCAGTTAATATAGGAATCTCCATTTCCTTTACAATAAAAATCCTTGTAGACATCGCTATCGTTAGTATTGATATTTCTATCTAGTTTAGAAAACCTTTCCTCTTGTATCTGATAGAATCTTTTTCCAATCTCTTAAACGATAAACTTCTTGATAGACCTTTCTATATTCATTTCAAACTTCTACTAAGGAACTTCCGCTTGTGAGTGTAGGAACGTAATAAAAAAAGCAATAAGGTTTCCTATAGCTGTTGTGTTGCTATTTCATAATCTTTTATCTGGAATAGCAATATTTCCTGACTGTACCCAGTTTCGTTCTTTGAGAGCCTGTTCGTTATGCTTGTCTTTCTCCAGCGGAAATCTAAAGGTGAAATCATACTTTGGTATGTTAACTTCATACTCATCTCCTGTTTCTGTACAAGTAGTTACCCAGATTCATCAACAAGGTCACATATCAAAGACGACTTCTCCTAGCTTTTTAAGCTGGACATCTCCTGTATTGAGGGAGACTTCAAGCTTGGTTGGCAGGAACTCAGACCTTAGCTTTTGGGTAGTTGGCTAGTCGCTCCTGACAGGCGAGTTTTACTTCTGCCTTCTCGGCTGACTCAGCACAACTAGTGAACATTTTTCTTTAGATTTTCTAGAGTTTCTGGGACATAGAGATTTTTGATTGACGATTTCTCTACTCAGTGTTGTGAACTTCTCGGTTAAATTCTCTGTCTTGTTTGCTGATATTGAGAGCGAGAAGATACCGATACTCGTCAAAGCGATCGTTCAAAAAAATGAGAAGCTTTTTCATTTCTTTTTCTTGTATGAAATAAAAAGAAGTATAATTGAAAGATACTAAGTTTAGAGAGTAAATCAAGAGAAAGTATTTATTGATAAAAAGAGAAGCTCAGACTTCTCTTTTTCTATTAATACAAAACTGTCGTATCCCACGGTCTCCAGCCTGCATACAGAAGTGGAGACTTCCCCTCTTGGATTACCTGATTGTCAAACAGGTTTGCTAAAAAAAGATATTTCTGCCTCAAAAATCCAGCTTTCATTCGTCATTGTTTTAAAAAGCTGACGGTTATTGAGATAAAGATTGTGACATTCAGCAAAATCCTCAAAGGGATTGGTCATTCAGTACCTACTGCAAAAAGTCTTTTTCTTCAGAAGTTTCTTTTCTAATACTCTCGCTATCCCAAGAAAGGCGATAATACTCGAGTGAACTATCATCTACCGAAAATTTTACTTTACCAAATTCAGTATAATTCTGATCTTTATATTTGCTGAGTCCTCTTAGTGCTCAGAGATCAACCACATGTCAAAACTCATGGCTACTTACTCCCCAATATTCTTCAGGTGCTCCAAGAGAGGCAAGGTTAATTCTGATTCTTTCAGCTGTTGCTCCTCATCTTCTTTTTCCCAGGTTCTCAGTTGATAATATAAGACTTTAGTACAACGCTCACTGGCGTCCCTTTCATAAGATGTTTCTCTATAAATCAAATAATAGAGAGATATTCACTAGTGTATCTTATCTTATCATCAAAGTTTACTCCTCAGGTATAGATAACCTTCTTACAAAAAGTCTCTTGTCCACTGCATAAACGATCTAGAGGAGAAGAAATGAGTTCAATTGTGGGACTTGGATGTTCAGTGTTTTTTTCTTTTTTTGTTCTTCTTTTAGATAGTCAACTTGGATCATCGTAGTTGGAATATCGACTTTCTTTGCTGTTAAAATCAGCATTAAAAAAATAATTACGCTTGCTCAAAAGAGCTTTCGAAAAATCGTATATTGTCAAATTAAGCCAGATTTTTCTTTTTCCATATCGCAAAAATATCACTAAAAAAATAAGGTCTTGTTGTTTCCCTTTATTATTATATATGATTAGCTCGGAAATTGCAATTTTTTTGAGCAAAAAAAGTTGAAGTAAAAAAAGCATAGCCTCAGATAATGATCTTTGTCCCTTGTTGTTTTGCTTTTAAAGAGATTCTTTCAGCTACCACCAGTGATGTTTTCAACAAGCAGGAGAAAATCCTGATCCATTCCCTTTTTATCAATGCTTCAAAAAGCTCTTTAGATTCCTCTTTTTTTCACTGACAAGACGAAAATTGCCCCATTGGGAAATTGTGTCTTATCAAATGCCTCAATTGCTTTCAATACAGAAGCCGTTTTTAGAGAGATGAAAAAAATCTGATTTTCTCCCTTTTGCTGCTCCTTATTTGTTTTGGAATCTTCTACCTCTGCGATCAAGCAAGGAAGTGTTTTATCAGTGTGTGAGAGGAAAAGTGCTTTTTTCTCTTTGAAAAGTTCTAAAAACTCATCCCAACTGCTAAACTTTACTTCTTCAGAATAGATAAAATAAAAAGCTGATCTATCATACATTTTCTTTTTCTACTTGTAGATTGCCATCAAAAAAATTTTTTTATCATATGTTCAATCTGATTCCAAACACTTGAGAACTCTTGCTGAGTTATGATCTCTTAATTGTGATTCATAATCTGCAAATTTTTTTCTAATAGTTTATTTGTCTGGTAAAAGGCTACATTTCCCCTTGATTGGTTCTAAGGTTAATTGTGTAGCTTCAGTATGAGTAAAAATTTCTTGGTTTCTTGTCCTAAAATACCAATAAAAAAACAGTGAAAAAAATTGCTTAAATTCTATTAATTGAGTCAGTTTTTTTCTTCTATGTCTCCATAGCTAGTGATAAGACGATATTTATACTCGAGCATTTCTAAATAATTGAGAGTATAGTTCAAATCATAGGGACGAGAAAGATAGAGATTGAAACTCTTGTATCGCCATTCACTATCAAAGAAAAAAATCTGATATTCTTCATATTTCTCTTGTTGCTCCAGAATCGAGAAAAGACCAGCATGTGTTGCTAAAATAATTGGATAATCAACTTCTTGCCTAGCATCTTTGAGTGCAGTATAGATTTCATAGTCCTCTTTTGAGTTCAAATCAAGCACTCCGAGTCCCTGTTCAAGATGAGAAAAAAATATTTTTAAGAGAAAAACTGATTTCGGCTCCTGTAAAAGAGCCTTTATTTGCAAATTTTTTTGAGTGCAGAACGACTGAGAGTTTGTTCTTCTTTAACAAATCAAAGATTCTTGATGCCCTAAATCATTAAGGAGATTTTTTTGCAATATCCAGTTTTGATTTATTTGAAAAAGCAAAGATGCTGTGTTTGTGGCAAGCTAGGCTTGAAAGCAATTCCTTGAACGGAATATCTCAGACTCCATATCTCTTGTAGTTATCATACTGTTCAAGGTCAATGTTATAGGTTCCTGAAAGCATTTGTGTATGTGGTGGTGTGATTTTAGAGGAGGAAGATCGATTTCAGTTTGGCTTTTGACTCTCCTTGATATCAAAAATTTCCTTCAAAAAGCTCTCACTTTCCCATAAAAAAATACTCCCAAAACAGGATAAGCAGAAATCAGAATCCTGATTCTATCTATTAAATACAAAAATAGACTCGAAGAGAGTTTTTGCATCATAAAAAGCATCATGAAAATGCTCTTCTTCATCAATTTTTGAGCTGAGCATTGAGCTTTTTGATAGGATTGTTTTGATTTGAGCTGTTGGATGAGAACTTCCTGTGCATAACTTGCAGGATAATGAATCAAAGTCTGAGAGAGTTTAAAAGTATCAAGTGTTGTTTTTCCGCTTTAGTCAAGGGAAGAATTTTTTTCTAGAAAGTGAAGGTCAAAACCAATATTATGCCCAATAATAATCGTATCTTCTCAAAAAAATCATTGAATTTCCTCTATAATTTCCTCAGGACGGGGTGCAGATTCTAGCTGTTGGATTGAAAGCTTTGTTATAAATCAGACAATACTTTTGAGTTCAGTTACTTTTTTTATGGGGCGTAAGAGTGATTGGAATCCTCACAAAACCCTCCCATTTAGGTCAAACTCCATAATTCAAATCTGAATTGGCTCATCGGTTTGCAAGTCTAATCCTGTTGTTTCAAAAATCTAGTGCAATATAGCGAAAATTCCTTCCTCCCATCTGTTCAAAAAGCTAAATCAAAGACTAAATCTACAGATTCTTTTGACTTTTTACAAGTTGATTTCTTAAATACAATATATCGTTTTTTTAGGAAAATGGCAAGGAAAAATCTTATGTTCTTCCTTCAAAAAAATACAAAAAAATAAAAAACTGACTATACTTGATGATGAGTATTTTTATATCTCTAGTATTTAGGGATGTTTGCTAAAATCCTAAAAACAACGATCATTTAAGAGTTTCAAAAAAATTGCTGTTAAGATCAGTATTTGTATTTTTTTGACTATTTTTTTGATTTCTCCTAATGTAGGGAATATTGCTAGTGCTACAAATAATAGTGAAAAGTGTTGATGAAGTGCAGCAAAAAAATCTTATTGAGCGAAACACGATATTGGATATTGTGAGTAAGGCAGCGTATATTATTGTTTGGCCACTCGTAACAATTGCTGGAATTGCGATGGACAATCAGATGGTGTATGGATCGTTTATGTATTTAGATGCTCCATTACGAAAGCTTTGGAATCTTATTAAGAACTTAGGAAATTTCGCTCTTGGATTTTTTTGTTTCTTGCTTGAATTTTTATGATATGTAATTTCGCCTTGAGGAATAGGAAAGATTAAAGCCTTTAAAAAAATACTTTTTAATAGTCCTACGGATTTGATCAAAAAAACCTTGATAGCTGGAGTTTTGATACAGATGAGCTGGTTTATTATGATGGTTTTTGGTTGATTTATCAACAATTCTGACCTATTCAGTTGGTGCATTGCCTTCAAGTGTATTGAGTAAGATAACAACTGATAATGATTCAAAAGTCATGACAACAAATGTAATTGTTGATCTTTGAGATGCTCAAAAGGGATGAACTCAGGCTGAAAAATGAGTCTTTAAAAATTCTACTCAACTTTAGCAAAAGAGGATGGGAAAGGAGAGATGTATATCGCTCCATGTGAAATCTTTAGTTGATCACTTGGAGCTTATGTGATTGAGAGAAAAATATAATTTACTTAGAGATCCGCATAAAAAAAGGCTTGATAGATATGGAGGATGGATTCTGTACTTATAACGGAGCTCTCGTTGCTTTTTCTTCGTACGGTATATCCTCTCAGGATAAAACTATCACATCTAAGGACGGATTCTCAAGTCGTGTAACACTCATGAAAAAAAGTCCTTGCACAAGCTACTAAAGAGGAAATTAAAAAAACTTGAAGATATAGGTGTTATTGTGCCACTTTACAAGCCTTCTATACTATCTGCTCTGACTTCACAGAAAGAAGTTACAATAAAAGATACAAAAAAATTGTAGCATGAGTAATTCCTTCAGAAGCAACACCAGGATTTATTAGTAGTAGAAAAGAGTGTAGTAACGAACAATGTAGTGAAAAAATATAAATATCCATACTCAGAATATTGACTAGAGGCTTCAAAAATTATGGAGAAAGCAAATTCTCGAACTGGGCCATTTGTTACTTTATATAATGGTTTAATGGCTTTATTCAACATCTATTGATTTTTTTCAAAAACATGGAATGTCACAAAAGCTTCTTGTTTTAGTTTTGAATACAGGTTTTGCAGTTCTTTTAATTTTGCCGTTATCAGCATTAGTTGTTGTTTTTACTCGAAGAGTAATAGTGCTGTGGGTTGCAATTGCTGTATCTCCTCTTATTGTGTTAAAAAAACAGTGTTTTGAGGGCTTTTTGAAAGTGGATTGATGGAGTTGAGTTCTTTGACCTTGAGGAAATTATAAAATTGCTCTTTTGCACCAGTATTGGTAGGATTTTTGTGTAGGAATTTCGTTGATTTTTTTATGTCAGCATTAAAAACAACCCTCCCAACGAATGGAATGATTGAACAGTGAATGGAGCAGAGGTATAGAGATTCATTTAAACAGGCTACAGGAATTGAAATTACTTCAAATGAACGTGGTGATAGTCAGGAATTAAATATTCTCTGATTTATCAAAATTAAGGCAAGTATTGCGCTTGTTAATTTCTGATGGCTTATTATTATGATTTTTTTGGTATGGCCATAACTCGATTCCTGCTTTTTCGCTGCTATAAAGTGAACAAAGATTGGAGAAAAAGTCTGATGAAAAACTACAAGAATTATGAGAAAGTCTTTTAGCTACTACACCAATTATTCCAACATCAAGCGGTGGTATCGGTTTTTGAGCTATTGTAAATAAACCACAACAATTACTAGATAGTAAGATGTCTGAACTCAGTAAGTCTAGAAATTCTCAGCTTACATGACTTCTAGAACCAAACTCAGACGCTGCAAAAAGAAAATAGAAAAAAAGTATAACGCTGAGAATTTTTATAAATTCAGAAGTTATTTCGTATGTTGCTGATGAAGATAATAAAATTGAAAGACTAAATGAATTGCAGTGAATATATGATGCCCATGAAAAAAATATCCTTACTCTACTGATGATATAAGAAATCAGAGACTTAGTGTTCTAAAAACGGAATATTCAACATTGATCTCCCAGGCGCTTGCAACTGCTAATGTTGAGCAAGCATTATCTCTGGCTAATTCTCCTAGAGTTTTTAGATTTGTATACATGAAATAGAGAAGAATTGATAAATAATATGAGTCAAGAAGTGAAAAAAAGCAATTGAGTTTAAAGATGGGAAATATCAGAAAAACAAGTAAATTCACAAAATGGGTCAGAAAATAATAGTTAGAATATCCAATTATTTATTTTTAGTAAAATGAAATGAAAAATCAGATTTTATCCAAAAATGAAATGGATAGGAGGAGTGACTCTATGAGTGATGGTTTTTTTCTCATTTCTTTTTGTTTTTTTGCAGAAGATTCAACTTCACAGGTATGCTCAAGATGGGTAACGGAATTTATGGATACATTGTATCGCATTACTCAGCTTTGTTCTTGGCTTCGAATTGTTTTGGCAAAATTTGTTGGAAAAATTAATGACAAATGCATTGGTCTACGCTGAAGCTTTTCAGATGGATACCTATTTGTGGAAGATTTGGCAAATGGTAAGGAATCTAGTTAATTTTGCGATTGGATTTTTCTTTCTCTATCATATCCTTAAGTATGTGATTTCGCCCTCAACTAATGAAAAGCCTCCGCAAGAGATCATTAAAAAGTCTCTTATTACCGGTGTTTTAGTACAAATGAGTTGGTTTATTGTGATGGTTCTCGTAGATCTTTCAACAATTCTAATTGCAACAGTTTCAGCTTTCCCATCTCAACTTGTTGACAATAGCCAGCAATTACAAACTACGATAGTTGCAGTAAAGGATGCAGATAAAACCTTAAAATATATGAAAAGTCAAGCAGTAGTATATACGATTGATGGTGAACTTACTACAAAGCTTGTAGATTTGCCAGAAAGGAGAGAAGTTCCTAATGAAAAATTTATTGATGAAATTATGCCGAAGCCAGAAGATTTGAGTGGTCCACTTATGCGATTAGGATTTTCTGTATTTAAAACAAATGATTATTTGCAGTATAATAACAATAACGTAGCAGGAGTTTCTTGTCAAGATAAAGCATTTAAGCAGATTTTTTTCAATTTATTTTGTATAGTGCAGGACTTGTATTGTTTACGTTGTCTTTGCTTGTTTTGACTGTTGTCTTAATTGTGAGATTAGCATATTTATGGGTTGCGATTGCTTTTAAGTCCTCTCATTATCTTTATTAAGCAATTTGAAATTAAGGGATTAGATCAAACAAAAAGAGTGAGGATTTCTTAATGTAGATACAATTATTGGATTGATTTTTTTCAGCCGGTAAAATTTTTGCTTTTTTTATTGGATTAATGATGATTATAATTGTAATCTATCAATCATTTTTCCAATTAGACTATAAAGATGCTTCATTTGCAGAGGGTAATGTTAGTATTTCGACAACTAAAAATGGAGAAAACTGATATTCTTCCACGGTAAAAATTGATGGGCTACTTAATATGAATATGTCTAATGCGAAAATGACTATTCAGGAAATATTTATTGCAATCCTTTCTCTGGCATTTATGCGAATGATTATAAAAGCAGCTATTACGAATAAGACAGGCGTTAAAAAAACTTGATCAGTTTACAAGTTCTGTTGCAAAAATAGGACAATCTACAATTGAGTCTACTCCAATTATTGCAGTACCTAATGGTAGTCTCGCCTTATGAGATATCTACTCTTCTCAAGAAGGAAGAAGTGCTCTTCTTGAGTCAAGAGCGGCTGGGGTTAATGAGTGGGCAAGAATTAAGAGAGATGAGCAAGATGAAGAACTTAGTAGACTTTTTATGAATCTCAGTAAATAATGTAGGACTCAATAAACAACGAAAAATGACGCTTGGATGATATTGTGTCGAGAACAAGCTGATGAGCAGAATGATTAGATAAATATAGAAATACTGTTGTTGAAGCTAGAAAAGCAAGAAAAAAATCTGATTGAGTGATATTGATAGTTGACTCTATACAATATTATGAAAAAAACATCAAGTAATACTACAGCAGTGCCTTTTATGATTGGCTCTTATTGGTGAATTTGTTCGTAAAAAAATCTATATGGAAAAAAAGGCTGAGGAGATTGAGAATGCTTTACAAAAAAACGGATGCAAAAAAACGTTCCAAATATTTTTATAGGTATGCTCTTGATATCCCAGAAACAGAAAACAATATTCCTACAAGTTTAGAGAATTATAAAAAGAATATAGAAAAAAACGAAGGCTAGAAACTCAATCATAAAAAAATAATCAAAAAAATTAAAAAGAGGATTTTACATCCTCTTTTTCTTAAAATCAAAAAAATAAATAAAAAAATCTGCATAAAGACTGATAAAACAAATGGTAACTTTTTTTGAACTTTTTGTTTTTTTGCGTATAAAGTGAGAAAAAGTCTGATTTTTTTCTCTTTCTAAAAAAATAAGTTCCAGAGCCAACGCTACAAATAAAACAACCATTTTTTTAAAAAGTGATAAAATAAATAAAAAAATCTCTTGATTTTTGTATTTTATTTTCGTATACCTTGTCACTGTCATCATAGACAGACGAGGGTGCGGATATGATGTAGTTGGTGTAGCATAGCAGACTTCAGCTCTGTTTGTACGGGTTCGAGTCCCGTTATCCGCTATTACACTACATGGGTTTCGTATCATAGGTGTTCAAGGGTATCTATTTATTAGCTACAAAAAGTAGAGGTAAATGATTGGTCGTATCTTATTATGAATACTGCTTTTGCTGAGTTTGAGGACTTTTTCTGTTATTATTCTTATGATATAGTAAAGTTCTTTGGTAGAAATGCTTGGGCAGAGGTTCATTTATGAGGGACGAGGAATCTAGTGCTACTACTTGGGTTTGTGGCTATGATACTTTGAGTGTTGACGATGTTCGGTGTCTTTGTGTGAAGTCCCTACAGAACAGATTGATCAAATTCAATGATTCTGAGGGTAGAAAATGTTTTGGGCTCTTAGCTCAGTTGGCTAGAGCGCCTGCTTTGCACGCAGGAGGTCATGGGTTCGACTCCCATAGAGTCCAAATTTAAGTTCTTTGGTCTAAAGGTCTTGTAGAGAGGGGAGATGGCAGAGCGGTCAATTGCATCAGACTGTAAATCTGACGCCTCACGGCTACGTAGGTTCAAATCCTACTCTCCCCAGGCTAATTTGACGATGGAGGATATGTCCCCGTAGTTCAATGGATAGAACAACAGCCTTCTAAGCTGTGGATCTAGGTTCGATCCCTAGCGGGGATAGGTTGTATTTTTTTATGCTCTCGTGGTCTAGTGGTTTAGGACGCCACCCTCTCACGGTGGAAATCGAGGGTTCGAGTCCCTCCGGGAGCGAGTGTTTATTATTATTGTCTTGTGTATGGAGCAAAAAAGCTTTAAGCCAGCAACAGCAAATTCGAAATTCTGAGGACAGAAAAAAGAGTTTTCTGGACAAAATAAATCAGAAAAAAATATGGCTGGGAATTTTTAAGGCGAAAAATGATCTTTATAAATGACCAGATTAAAGCTCCTAATATTATGATAATAGATGATGATAAAAATAATCTCTGAACTTTCCCGAGAAGGATCGCCTTTAGAGATGGCTGCTGAAAAATGACTTGATCTAGTTCAGCTTGTATATGATCCAGAAAAGATGCTCTCAACAGTGAGGCTTACTGATTACGGAAAGTATATGTATCAAAAAAAGGGAAAGAAGATAAAGAGAGGAGGAAAGCCCAGAAGTGAAAAAGATACAAAAGAGCTCAAAATTAGTTATGCAATTGGAGATAATGATCTTCAGCTAAAAATAAAGAAAGCGCAAGAAATTCTTCAGTGATGAGATAATGTGAAATTCTCAATTAGGTTAAAGTGAAGAGAGAGGATGTATGAAGATAAGGCGGTGCAAAAAGTTAAAGATTATCCAAGAGGCTTTTGCAGAGTTATGGAAAGTCTCAGTACGATACACCAAAAAAAGAGGCTAATGGATATAGTATTATTTTATTTAGTAAATAGTGTCACAACAGATGGCAAATAAGATGAAGTCTCATTCAGGAGCGGCAAAGAGGTTTAAGATTACAAAAATCTAAGAAAGTAGTTGCTTGTAAGTCTTGTAATAATCATCTCTTAACTAATAAGGGAAAGACAAATAAGAAGTTTGCTTATGGAAAAAGAGATTCTTGGTGCAACAGCAAAGATGCTAAAAAAATTTACTTCCTTATAAATAGTTGATAAAATGGTAAGAGTTACTAATGGTCTTGGAAGACAAAGAAGACATAAAAAAATTTATCAATCAAGCTAAAGGGTTTAGGCTTGGAAGAAAAAAATCTCTATAAGCAGGTAAGATTGGCTCTTGTAAAACAAGGTCAGCATGCTTATGTAAGTAGAAGACTTAAGAAGAGAGATTTCAGAAAACTTTTGGATCGAAAGGCTTTTCAGCTGTGATTAGAGAAAAGGGAATAGATATTCAGTATTTGTTAATCTTATGAATTCAAAGGATATAAAGTTGGATAGAAAAGTTCTTTCTAATATTGCAGTCGCTTTCCCATCAGTATTTGATAAAAATTTATGATGAAGTTGTAAAATAAAAAAAGAAAAATCTGACTTTGTGTCAGGTTCTTCTTTGGGCCGAGGTGGTGGAATTGGTAGACACGAAGGACTTAAAAATCCTTTTGGGACTTATAATCCCGTGCCGGTTCGATTCCGGTCCTCGGCAACTTAATGTTTTTTTAATTGTTATTTGCTATTGTTATGTGATTTACCGTTCGAAGAACAGGAGATTTGAATACAAACGAAAGGATTATTTCTTTTCTACAAAAAGGAACTTTGGTCTTCTCATATTTTGGATAAAGCAAAAAAAGCAAGTGCATTATGGTACTAAGTGGTATAGAAAGTTTGTGAGCTATGATTTTCCATCTTCTAGAAGATATAAGAGAATGAGAGCAATCGTTTCTAATGCTTATAGAAAGACAAAGAGAAAGTATAATACTTTGGCACAACTTGGAAAGATTGTGTAAAATTTATTTTGATATTTTGTATAAGAATGTATGCAGTTGTAGAACTACAAGGACATCAATATATTGTCTCAGAATGAGCAGAAATTATTGTGGATAATCTTGGGGTAAATCAATCAGAAAAGTTTGTAGTAAATAAAGTTTTGGCTATCTTTGATGAAGCAGGTAATGATGTAAAAGTTGGTAAACCTGTAGTAGATGGTGCTAGTGTTGAATTTGAAGTTGGAGTTACTCAAAAGGGAGAAAAAGTAAGAGTGCTTAAGTTTAAGAGAAAAACAAGATACGCAAGATTGAAAGGATTTAGACCACTTCAAACAACTTTAGTTGCTAAAAAGATTTCTTGCTAATGGCTAAGGCTGGAGTCTTAGAGCGAGATGGGGAGATTTTAGAAGTCCTTCCTGCTGGAAAGTATACTGTAAAATTGAAAGATACAGATATGGTTATTAATTGTTATAAAGCAGGTAAGATGAAACAATCTCATATCTCAGTGATTGAATGAGATCATGTAAAGGTTGAAGTGAACCAATATGATATGAAACAAGGAAGGATAGTGTATAGATATAATGTCGTGACAAATAGTCCGCAGCATTAGTGTGCTTATTTACATAATATGTTTAATTACGATGAAAGTTGTAAATTCTCTTAAAAAGAGATGTATGTATTGCCAAATTGTAAAAAGAAAGGGTAGATTGTATGTGACTTGTAAGAGAAACCCTAGACATAAAGCTAGGCAAGGATAGTTTTTTTATTTATTGTATTTTTTTGAACGATGTTTAGATTGATGGGGCATGTCCTTCCAGAGGAGAAATCTATTTGGATTGCGCTAACAAATATTTACGGAATTGGTAGAGAAAGATCTAAGAAAAATTCTGGCTGCACTCAATATTGAGATTATGAAGAAGGTAAAAGATATCTCAGAAGAAGAACAAAAGATGATCTCTGATGAGTTGAAAAAATATGTATTGGAAAAATGATCTTAAAAGAGAAGTAGCTGCTGCGATCAAAAAGATTGAAGGAAATTAAATGCTACAGAGGAATGAGACATAATCTTGGTTTGCCAGTAAGAGGACAACTTACAAGAAAGAATGCAAGAACTGCAAAAAAACTTCTGGAAGATCAAAGGTGAGACCAGTATTGAAGAAGTAATTTTATATAGTTTTTTTCTATAGCAAATGGCTGTTACAAAGGCAAAAAGAAGGATATTAAGGTAGTTAGTGGAGTGCTCCATGTACATACTACTTCAAATAATACTTTGATTACATTAATCGATCAGGAAGGAAACAAGATTCTCGGTGGAGGTACTGGAAAGGTTGGATACAAAGGTTCAAAGAAAAGTACTCCTTATGCTGCTGAGGTATTGACAAAGCAGATCCTAAAGGATGGGCAAGGATATGGATTAAAAGGAAATTGGTATCGTGTTCAAGGGGATTGGTATGGCAAGAGAAGGAGTTTTTAAGGCAATCAATGAAGTTGGAGTGATTGATATTGCTTATATCAAGGAACAAACTGGAATCCAATTCGGAGGATGTAAAGGAGAAAGACCAAAGAGAAATTAGTCTTTTTGATTAAAAAAAGGAAATCAGATTTTTTTCAAATTTATTTATCTATTTTTCATAGTGAATTATGAGATATACTTGAGCAAAAATTTAGACTCTGTAGAAGAGAACAGTTGAATCTCTTTGGTCCACAAAAGTACAATCTTAAAAAGAGAAAGGCTTTGCCAGGACAACATGGAGCTTCTATGCAGAGAAATTCTGAATATGGAAAGTTGCTAAGAAATAAACAAGTAGTAAAGAGAAGTTACCTTCTATCTGAAAAACAGTTTTCAACTATTGTAAAGAAGACTGCCGCTAAGTATGCAAAGAATAACAAGATGAGTCACGACTTTGCATTGTTTCAATTCTTGGAAAGAAGACTTGATGTGATCGTTCTTAGATCTGGACTTGCAAATACAATTATGCAAGCAAGACAAATGGTTACTCACGGACATTTCCAACTAAATGGAAAGAAGCATAATATCCCTTCAACTTTTGTAGAAGTTGGTGATAAGATCTCTGTAAAAGAGAAGTTGAAGAACTCACCACTTTATGCTAATGCATCTAAGGCTACTCCAGCAAAAGGTACCTTCTTGGTTAAAGGTTGATAAAAATGCTTATGCTATTGAAGTACTTGCAATGCCTCAGAAAGGAGAAATTGAACCATTAGGAGATCTACTAAAGGTTATTGAATTCTACGCGAGAGCTTAGTAAGAGGGTAAAAAAATCAACAAAAACTTTATATCATATTTCTACTTCTATGTTGAATATACAACACTTTATTGGAGTTCCTAAGATTAGCTTCAGTCAGTTGGATGATGGGGCTACAAGGTTTGAATTGAAATATGTCCCAAGATGATTTTGACACACTCTTTGAAATGCATTGAGGAGAATTATCCTAGCTTACAACCTTTGAGGAGCTGTAACAGGGTTAAAGATTAAAGGGGTGCCACATGAATATGATGTTATTACAGGGGTAAAGGAAAAATGTGATCAGTATTCTATTGAATTTCAAGAAGCTTCGCTTCAAAAATTGATGAAAATGCTGAATCACTTCAACGAATTGCTCAGAGATTTAAGGGAATCGGAAGATATACAGCAAGTGATCTTAAGTTCCCATCAGGAGTACAACTTCAATGGAGATGAATTCCTATTTGAAATAACTGATAGTTCTACAGAGATCAATTTGGAACTAAGAGTTGAAAAAAAGGATATGGATACTATAGTCTAGAATACCTTAGACAAAGAGATAAAAAAAGAAAAAGATACTGAAGAAGTTGGACTTCTTCTTGTTGATAACGACTTTTCTCTTGTTGAGTATGTAAGATATGATGTAGAGGAGGTTATTGAAGACTTTAGCGGAAGTACAAAGGATGCACTTAATATTGAAATTAAGGTAAAATATGACAATATCTCTCCAAAGGAAATTATTATGTTCGCTGGAGAAGTACTAACAAGCTATGCAAAACTCTTTGTATTTGATAATGTATATATTGACAAATCAGTACTTGTAGAGTATGATGATCTTTCTGAAGCTGAAGAAGCTTTGCCAGAAGAGTCAGGATCAGTAAAGACACTGCCAATTGATGCGCTTCCATTGAGTGAAAGAACAAGAAACGCATTGATCAAAAAAATAATATTCTCTATGTTGAGGATTTGGAAAAAGAAAAAGAAATCTGAATTATTAGTAATGAAATGAGTTGGAAGAAAAGCTATTGATGAGATTACTTCTTCACTCGCAAAATATCGGTAAAGTATTAATCGGATAGCTAAAGTAGGGAATTTATCATTTATTATCTATGTTAAGATGAGACACAAGCATAACAGGCTCTTAGAGGTAAATACAGGAGCTAAAAAGTAAATCAGTATTTATGAGAATGCAACTTTCTAGTCTTTTTGAGAGCTGGAAAATTGACAACAACTCCAAAGAGAGCAAAAAGTATTGAAAGCCTATGCTGATCATTTTTTTCTCAACTTTGCTTACTATTTATGCAAAAAAATGATGAGAAAAACTGCTCAGAGAGAAGCTATTAGATATGTGAAAGCTACAGTATATGGAGAGGCAGAAGGTAAGAAGGTAATTGATACTTTCGTTCCAAAATACAAAGAAGAAGGAAGAAAGTCTGGATTCACTTCTGAATATAGACTTGGATATAGAGTTGGAGATGCTTCACCAAAAATTATGTTGAAATTAGCATAATACTGAGTGTGAATAATTTATTTTAGTTATCGTATTGAGATACAATGGAGTTTACTAAAAAAAGGATTTGAATAAAACCATCTGGATTAAGCAAACAGACCAAGAAAAAAATAGAAGATGGTATCGTGTAGATGCTACAGGAAAGACTTTGGGAAGATTGGCTGTAGATATTGCTAAAAAATTGATGGGAAAAGATAGAGCATATTATTCAGATTTCCGAGATGCAGGAAGTTTTGTTATCGTTGAAAATGTTGAAAAAATTGCTGTAACTGGAAAGAAGTTAACAGATAAGGTATACTATTCATACAGTGGATACAAGGGAAATTTGAAAAGTATTACTCTTGGAGAATTGCTTAAGAAGAATCCTGGGAAAGCCTTATGGTATGCAGTAAGAGGTATGCTTCCAAAAAATAAGCTTAGAGATCCTAGAATTAAGAGAATGAAGCTTATTAAGGGAACTACTACAAAATACGATAATTTTAAACCTATTAACTTGTATAAATAATGGCAAATAGAGAGTATAATTATGCAGTTGAAGAAGAAAGGAAACTACTGCAACTGTAAAGTTGTATGCTAAGGGAGCATGAAATTATCTTTTGAAAACAGCTTCAGGAAAGGAGTATACACTTGCTGATTATTTTTGGAGGAAATCAATATCTCCTTCAGATCGCTACTTCTCCATTTTCTACACTTGGAGCTGATGTATTGAAGAAGTTTGATGCAGAGATCAAAGTTGCAGGAGGAGGAGTTGCTGGACAGGCTGATGCTATTAGACTTGCATTTGCAAGAGCATTGGTAGAATGGAATTCTGACCTTAGAGTATCTCTAAAACCTCATGGATTGCTTAAGAGAGATCCAAGAGTAAAAAGAAAGAAAGAAGCCTGGTTTGAAGAAAGCGAGAAAAGCTCCAACTTGGTCAAAGAGATAATTATTTTTTTCATATATAAAGCCCGAAATAAACGGGCTTTTTTTAGGTGTGCTCTTTGCTGAGAACTATTTTTTTATCTGCCCAATTAAATCTATATGCAAAAAGATATCGTCTTATTTTTGAATCCAAGGTTCTTGAAAATGAACACAAGCGAGTAATATCCTTAAAGCATTTGAACATTATAAATACCTAGAGCCAGGGAATATTTTTTTAGAGCACTCAACTCTAATACTAATCTAATTTCTGAATACGTAAAAAGATTCTATCAAAAAAAGGGAAAATGGTGAGTGACAGTCTGGTTTTTTGATCTTTTTAAACTTTGTTCGCATCTCCTTGAGCCAAAGGAAGCTTTCTTGATTGACTGATTCCCTAGAAATGCTCAGCAGTTAGAATTCTTCTTGAGCTATCAAGAGAGACATCAGAGAGATTTTTGTGGCTGTTTACTTTTGATCTTTCTAGAGACTTAGCTGTTGAGAGAATTCAGATCAGAGCCAAGGAACAAAAATCGTGAAGACGACCTCAATATGGAAAACGGTAAATAAAAAGGTTAGACCTATTTGAGCAGGAGACACTGCCAGTGATTCAAAAAGCTAAACAGTCTCAATAAACTTATTACTGTTAATGCAAATCAATCTATTGAAGAAGTTTTTTTGCTGAATTGGTAGAGAAACTCGGCTTCTTACCAGAATGAAAGTAAAAAAAGAAGTGTGTTTGTCTTTCGAAATGGATAAAATATAAATAAAAAGAGAAGTCTGATTTCTTCTCTTTTATATTGAAGGATGCTTGTTTTATATTTATGCAAAATTGGGATACCTTATCTTAATTAGCTCTTCTATAATTATCAATCTTATATTCTTCATTGGGTTTATCATCCTCAAAAGCTTATCTAGCTAGTTTCCATCGCTTCTTCATCTTAAACATTTCTCTAATATCAAAGACAGCAATCTCCCCGGTTAGGGAAAGCTTGTATACACCTCTCTCTAGAGGAGGCTCAATTTTATGAGATGTCTCATAGGATTGACAATGATCACCCTTTTTTCTCCTGTTTTGTTATCAACAAAAGCATCTTTCTAGTGAATAATCATGGAGAGAACTAAAAGCACTTCTCAGCCTTAGTAACGCTGAAACGTCCAAAGGTTCAATTCTGATCCCATATAACTTTCTGTATACTTTTGGATCAAAATGATTCATATCTCAAAGGGGTTACTGATTCCAATATTAATAAATCAAAAACGATGAAACATGAACAAAAAGCTCTGGATCTCCTTATCTTCAGTGGAAAATAATAGCAAGCTCCTTCGCCCATCAGTGAACGCAGAAACAGATGTGAGAATCCTCATTCATTGATCTTGCCCAGCATTTCACTAGTGATAGTAAAGGTCCCCGTTTTATTGAGGTTTTCCGATGCCTGCTTACTGAGTTCTGGATATTCAAAGTCTTTACTCAGTATCATATTCTTCATCGCAGCAATCTCTAAGATTCTGAATCCCAATGCACTATCGCTATTGATATTTTGCGAAGAGATCCCTCTTCCTTCTATCGTTAATCTCATAGTCCTGATCTGAGTTCCTGAGTCGAGACGGGGATCCAAGTTCTATGCCTTTCATCTCAGCAAAAAGGAAGTCTGATTTCCCACCCTGCTCAGTGATTTTTCATCGAAGTCTTGATCAATACTTCAAAGGGATTGGACTTCTTCAGCATTTCAATACCACTCATATCCATAGCAAAAATCAGAGGTCTTGCTGTCTGATCTCAGCTTTATTATACTTTCATAACGTTGGAAGAGTAGTTATCATCTCTTCCCTTTCAAAACTTTCTAGTGCATCTTCTTGGAGTGTTTCCAAGTGTAGTTTTTGCAGAGTTTCAGGCTGCCTGAGAGTAGAGAGTAGTTCCTGAAATTCATCCTCCAGTTCCTCAACTGAATCATCCAGCATATCCTCCCAATACTCGTCTCCTCCTTCCATAGAAGGGTATAATGCTGATCAGAGAGTGTTTGGTAGTTCTTGAGATAAGCGGCTTTTCTTGAGGTGATAGTTTCTGATTTCTTGAGGTCTGCACTTGAGTAGGCAAAAGCGCAATAGGGAAGTGTTCAGATAGTGATTTTATCTTTTAGCTCCTTTTGGAAGCTGTGCTAGGAGTTTGAGGTCTTGCTTCTAACTGATCGTATTTGAGAGCGGAGTTCACCATTTATCATTCTCATCTCTCGAAATTTATCAAGTCTTGGCTTAAGTCTGAGGAGTTTAAGCTCGTGCTTACTCTGTTTCACAAATACTCAAAGATTGGTATTCTTACTAGGGTATGCTAATTTTCTCTCAAAAAGTGATGATTCTCTTGAGTTTTAGAATGTCTTTGAAAAAGAGCAGAAAGAGTCTCGATATCACAAACCCTGATCTCAGAGTGTGACACTATTTTTGAAGCTCTTTTGATGATCATCAGATGCTCAACCTCGCTTGAGATAGTGCAAGATCTCTTGAAAGTTTTTTCGCCGTGATTTTTTATTCAATGTCTTCTAGATAAGGACGGAAAACTCTTACACTTCTCAATATTTCTCAAGAGAAATATATTGCAGATAGGTATTCTTCGGAGAATAAAAGTTGCTGAAGTCTTTTAAAATAGGCTAGGTGCTCGTTCCTCATCGGGAGAGAGGATTCAGGACTCTTCTTCTAGCCTTTAGCTACCGAGGAGAGGGTACCAAAACATTGCTCGGAGACTTTACGACAAACATGCAGAAGCGATTAGACTCTGAAGTTTGAGTTTCATTTGAGTTGATGAGTACTTTCTCTTTCCTCGAGCAGCCTTTTCTTCAATATTCTCCATCAATCAAGCAAAGATAAAAATAAATTAACATACCATAATCAAAGACTAAAAGAAGTCAATACTATAGAAGACATCGAAGTCTTCTCGCTCATCATGACTTGAAAACTTAGGAGAAAATCATACACTTTAATTCAGATTTTTATTATTTTTGTGGTATTTTGATGAGCCTCGCAAACAAGTATCGTCCTCAGACCTTTGATGAGATGATCGGACAAGAAGCATATTAGTGATATTCTCAAAGCCCAGATGATTGCTAGAGATAAGATCCATCATAATTATCCTTTTTGACCGAGAGGAACTGGGAAGACTACTTCAGCTAGACTGATTGCAAAAGGGACTTAACTGTCTTAATCTTTCAAAATGGAAATCCCTTGAAATGAATGTAGTAATTGTCAACTTATCAATGCGGGGAACGATCCTGGATTATACGAGATCGATGCTGCTTCTCCTCAGAGTGGGACAATATTGAGAGGAAATTATAGACAAAGCACCTCTATCCACCAACAACGCTCCAAAAGAAGATCATATGTAATCGATGAGGTTCATATGCTAGTAAGGGAGCATTTAATGCTCCTAAAGACAATCGAGAGCCAAAAAGTACGTCTGCTTTTATTTTCGTGACGACTGAAATCCACAAAGTCCCAGACGATTATCTCTCGTTGTCAGGTTTTAACTATAGAAGGTGCCAACACAGGCGATGACCTTGCACTTTAGAAAAGATTTGCAAAGGCTGAGGGGTTTGGGTATACGCTTCCATGTAGAAACAATTGCAAATATCTCCGAATGATGTGTGAGAGATGCTAAAATATATAGATCAGGTCAGTATTCTCTGGAGATTACTGAGGGATATATTACAAAATTTCCTTGGAGTAGCTGGAGAAAATACCACACGCTACTAGAAACCATCAAAAAGGAGACAGAAATCAGATTTTTGAGTTTTTGGATACTATTGCTCAAAGTGGAGTTGATCTCTGACAATTTACTAAACAGACTATTGGATATATTGATCAGCATCTTCTGGAAGATACGGACTTTTTATCTTAGGATTTGTCGACTTTTTGAGATGGGTAGGTGAGACGATATCCTTACCCGATTAGTTGCATATAAAATCTCGCTGAATAACTATCTTAATCCAGAAAAAGCAGCTTATTAGGCTCAGTTCTCAAATTTCAGTCATCGGTTTCTACGAGTTGCTGTAAGTGTAGCTCAAACTCCAGCTCAGCAGCAGAAAGCTGAATCTTCACTAGCAAATTCAGAGTCAAAAGAGTGAAGTTAGAACCTCGCCTCTTTGATCCGTTCAATCTGAAGTTGTAAAGGAAGAATCTCATCAACTCAGCCACCAGCAGCTCCAAAAAGCTGAACCCCAGCAGTTTTCTACCCCAAGATCAGTGCAATTCTTGAGTCAGTTTGAGTCTTTTGGCAAATTCATATGCCGTCCATTCCAGGCAAACTCTCAGATATCAAGTCGCGATCATCGAGGCTAGTTAGTGAAAATACTGTTGAGATCATAGTTGCTACCAAAATGCAGAGATGCTCTCATGAGAGATCAAAAAGCTGAGAATCACTTTTGACAACGAGTCTCTGAAAATCTGTGCAGCTCGGTCGTATATGAGGCAAAAGAGGCTATCTTTAGAAAAATGGGACATACCTCATTAAACTCTAAATGATAAATGTCTTGATTTCTCTGTCTTATTGAGGAATATATTTGTTGGAGGAGTTCTGGCTGACGAAGATATCATAGCGTTAGGTTACCTACAAGAATCACTGAAATATGAGATACGAAATCATCCGCTAGAAAAATCTCCAAATCCTCGAAGACAAGCTCGCTCAAATCAATCTTCAATTACAGAAACAAAAATCCCATTGATGCTTGTTGAAAAAGAAAATGAAAATTCAGACTTCATTGATTGGTCCCACGAAATCATAAATTATTTTGAAAAAGGAGAAGAATTATGAGAGCTATAAATCAAACTTGAACTCAGCCTAGTTTGGGAGACAGTGGATGAAAAATAGTGAACAATCTGCATGGAAAGTTTATAGGAATCCTGATCCCAACCGCACTTGGTGATAGTATCAATCCTTGTGCATTTGCGGTTATGTTGCTCCTCCTCTCACAATTTATAAGTAAGTCAAAAAGCAGAAAGAGAACGATTTTTCTGGAGTCTTATTTTCATCGGCAATATTTCTTTCCTATTTTTGATGGGATCTGAGTATTCAAGCTTTTGCTACAGCCGGAAACCTCAATAAGTGGATTATCGGTGTGATCTGAATTTTTGATTTGATTGGCGAATATTAAAGACTACTTGTGGTAGTGAAAGGTTTTTCTAATGGAAGTCCCTCGCCAATGGAGACCAACCAGATGAAACCATCAATGAGTGCTCTCTCCTATTGCATTTGGGGATTGGTATTTTAGTCAGTCTATTCCTTCTTCCGTTCTTCTGGTCCATATATTGTGATTCTTGGATCCTTTCGCTCAGAGTAATGAACTCAACCTATTAGGTATGGGATATCTAGCTGCTCATACTCTATCTTTTATTCTCCCAATGCTCGTACAACCTTTCTGTCTGAACTGGAAAAGCTAGCGTGGAGAAGCTTGCCAAAAGTTGATAAAAATACAAAGCTGATCCATTTGGGAGTTGGAATACTGATGCTTATTCTTGGAGTTTATATTATTTCTATATCTATTTTTAGATATACCTGAACTTAGATTGAGGTTTTTCATTTTTAAAGTGATACTTTTGAAAAACTATTCAAATTGCTTTTAATTTTTCACACACTTCTAGTGCATTTTTCGCATTTACTCAAGGTTGTCGTGACGCCTAAAGTAGCTTGATGGAAAAAAGCATTATCACTGATAAAAAGGTCTTTTGAAAAAGTCAAGTATCTTCCTTTATTTTTCAACAATAGCATCAATATCTGTTTGCTTTACCCTACCTCAAAACTCTGCATACTTGGTAGATAGATTTCATATGCTTCAATATTGATATTTAGAGTTCTGTGCTGTCATTGAGTTTTAAAAGGAGCTTTGAGCATACACTTTGAGCTGATCAGTAAGATCTTCAGAGTCCTAGTCTCATCGCTAATTTTCCTGACTTTCGATCAAGAATAAGAGTACTTATTATCTTGAAATACGACTCGCAAGTCTGGAGCAGCCATGATATTGACATATGAAGGGCATCAAGACGCTCGGTCTGAACTCTCATTGCATTAAAGTCTGGTTTCTTGGCTCCTCAATATAAATTGATCATGAGGAGTTACTGGAATATTCAGGATCCTTTTCTATGTCGTGGAGATCGATGAAGGTATCCAAGTTCTCCCCAAACTTTTGAATTGTCGGCTCAAGGAGATCATCAATATCTTGCCCATAATAATGTTCACTGGAGTCCCTTTCTTCTTGGAGCAAAGGAAAAATCCTGATAGTTTCTTTTCTTTTGAGAGTTCAAACTGCTGTCTCATTTCTGAGCAATGTTTTCCTTGAGCTGCATAAGTGTTTCTGGAGAAAGGGGGCCCTCTTGAGCTGATGAAGGTAGTCTGAGATGAGAAAATGTGTCTTTTCTCCCATTGCATATCGATAGACTTAAGCTGAGGTAAGTGTCGTCTTCGAAGAGGGATATTGAGCGTTTTTAAGGGCAAAAGTGTAGTAGTTTAAAAATATTTTTTCGGGCACACTCCAGAGTGTGGTCCTAGAGTTTGACCAGCTAAGATTTTCGAGCACTCGGTTTTCGCTTCATCTTCATTAGCAAAACGAGATATCAGATTTCTTTTCCTCAGTGTAAGCCTTCTAAATCTTAAATGCAAGGAGAAATAAAATTTAGGATCTTGTTTATTATGTAAACACAGAGAAGTCACGAGAAAACTGTGCAGATTCTTGTAGCTTTTTGCTTTTTCATTATACCAGAAAATGTAAATTATTTTACTCATGCTCACCATGGCAAAGAAACAAAAACTGGCATTATCCGAGAAAATCGACAATTAGCTGAAATTCCATTTTCTATTAAAATGGGTGTCTATCTCACTTTTCCTATTTACAATGGGGTGGGGACTAGGAGCTGATATCTATTTATGTTAAAGAGTATCATCCGCAGTGGACTCTAATCTGACGCTTATTTGAACACTTCTCCCAATAATCAAGCTTTTAACAGTTATTCCTATTGGAATTTCTAACGACAAAGGAATGTCAAAGTATCTTTGGTCTATGAGATTTGGTATGCGATTTCAGGGGCATTCTACTTTTGGGCGGGATTTGAGCAGTCAGCTCTTATTTGTGCAGTGATTCTCAATGGTATTGAAGTTCAAGTACGACCCTACCGTACCTTGTATTGAAAAACTCAAACAAATAATCGTAGTAAGATACTTGGAGTCTACTTTTTCAAGTATTAATATGGCCTATGATCGGGCGAGCGTTGATTAGTGCATTTTTGGTCGACATTTAGATTTGCCCCTATATGTATCTGTTCAGTAGTAATCTTCGCAATTCTATCAATATTACTAGGACTCAAAAATTCAGGATTTTGTTCGCCGTAAGTTTAGCAAAAACCTGGTGAAAATATCTACAAAATACTGATCTTCCCTTTTGAGTACGAAATTGATGAAGAATATCAAAAATATGGAAGATATCCTCAGAGAATATGCTTTTTACTCTATTTTAGGGAGATTTTTCTCACTTTTCTCCTTGAAAAAATGCTTTGAAGCAATGAAGAGTTACGATGGCATATGCATGTCGCACTTTCCTCTCATGGCACTGTAAATTTTATGAATTATGTTGGATTCTCTTTATCCCACTTTGTTGCTATGCAGAATAATCTCTCCTCTCTGAGATTGCAGATTCTGTTTTGCAGTGATGAGGCTACCTCCCACTTAGTCAATATCTTGATTGGGGAATATCTGAGATAAATACAGTATCCCTCGATTACGATACTTGTTTTATTCTCAGCTATGGGTTATTCTTTTGTGCTTTGGACGTACAAGATGAGTTCTATGCTAGTGTTGCGACGTCATAGATCATGCCGGAATCAAGCATCTAGAAATGGAGAGACCATCGCTCACTGAAATCGACTTCTGCTCTGGTTGGTCATGAATGTGGCATTTGCAAGATCTCTGATGTGCCCTAGCTGTGTTAGAGGATATCTCTTACCACTCTTTTCAATCAAAGGAGAAGAAAGCTGAAGATCATCAGTGAAAAGATATTGACGTGCCGATCTTTGCCCCTCAGATCATTATGAATAATCCCCTCAAAAAGCTGACTTAGACAGGTCAGCTTTTTATTTGAAAACTTCTCGAGAAAAGATATAGTAAAGAGCGAATTTACCCCTGCAAATACAAAAATGCTCTTTTTGATTGATCGTTGCATGCGGTCTCTGACTGATTTTTCGGCTCACTGGGTCAGTAATACTTTTCTAGACGAGGAGACGCAGCTACTCGAAAACAGGCTAGTTCTATTCTTTGGGGAAGATCTGAGTGCCCAACCTGCAAAGCATCGTCTATATCCTTATGATCTGATCCCACTTTTTGTTTCTTTTCAGTGAGGAAAGTGTCAGTTATTGCCATAGAAAATCTCCCTGGCTCTATCCGATACTAGAGCTAGGTTCAGCTATGATTTTTGGATTATTGTACTGGTATTTATGGTCATGCGATTTTGAGTTCTGATTTTTGGACAGTAAATGCTTGGGTCCTTTGGCTTCTATTGGTGTATGATGTATTGCGGTATGAGGTGCATTATTCCTCTGGTTTTTGTAGGAATGGGAACTTTCTGAGCTGGCTTGCTGGCTGGGTTCTTTCCTCATGAAAATACTTTGGTGAGGGTCTAGTTTTCCTTTGTTCTTTTTATTGCTTTTATGGAGCTGCAAGGCAGTCGTTAAAGCTAAAAGTACTGAGTCAAAGAGGAGGGGCTCGGTCTTTGAGATGTAATCATTTCTCCATACTTGGGAGGACTGCTCTACGCTGGACTTAGTCACCAACTCTCAACACTTGATCAGTGCTTGCATTCCTCTTTTTCTCACCTTAGCTGAGGGTCTGACTCGTTTGGTACTTTATTCAGACAAAACTCTATCAGAAAAAGCTACCTTCCTTTCACAAAAGATGGCAGATCAGGCGGTTCCTTTTTGCCAGCGATGATTTTATGAGTTGCAGTGATTCTGATCTTTCAGGAGAAAATTTTTAGCCTATTCTGATTTTTAAATGAAACCTGAACACAAAATCAGATTTATTATTTTTTAGCACTTGCAAGTGTGCTCTATTTTTGTATTTTTATGAACTTTTTAGCCAAAAGAGGGCACTTGTCGCTGGACTGCTTTTTGTATCTTTTTATTGTATTGCCATTTCTTGCAATTGACCTTAGAAAAGTAAAAAGAATCTGGATCTATTGAACTATTTTTGTGATAGAGATCATTTTATCAATCCTCTTGCCTCAAAAATAACTGGCAAACGGTAATTGCATTGTGATTTCTTTACTGGGAACAGCTTGGATCCTAAGATATCTCTGAGAGTATTTTTCTGAAGTGAGAAAAGGTGGCCTGATTCGAGTATTTTTCTCGTACAGGATATTGGTTTACAATGATTATGACAATCATGTTTGGTTTTGCACCTCGGGATGAATAGTAGCTTTCCGTTTAGCTGCGATCAGATATGAACTTGGAGCGATAAAATTATTCAGACCTCGACAAATCCACTTTCATGTGATCTTCTCAGCAAGGTGACGCTCAAAAATTACCTCTCCCGAAAAAGAAGAGAAGTCTGAATTTGAGACTGAACTTTCTAAGCTCTGGTGAAACCTAAAAACAAATGTCCGATGAGGACTTGTAGATACACAAAAACGATTAACTCTCAAGGTATGCTCAGGTGGTTTTAGAGCAACTATGAAACTCTACCAGAACCCAGTGTTTCAGATTGCAGCAATTTTTGCGATATATTTGTTATTATATTGAGTTGTTAGACTGCTTGTTTGGGTGATTACAATCCTAGGATATTGCTGCTTTTCTCCTTCTCAAACGATGTAAAGTCTACAGAAAATACTGGTTGAAGTCGACGAAATAGACTAAAAGAGGGAAGTTGTTTTACATTGCTTTTTGTGAGCGATTCGCACACTAAAGATCAGATTTTTACCTTTTGCACTATTGATAATGAAGATTGGTATTGTTGGACTGCCTAATGTTGGAAAGTCTACACTCTTTAATGCTTTGACAAAGTCTTATTCTGCTCCTGCTGAAAATTTTCCCTTCTGTACGATTGAGCCTAATGTTGGGATCGTAGATGTAAAGGATCCTAGAATGGATGCACTTTCTGAGATGTCAAAGACACAAAAAATTGTCTATGCACACTACTGAGTTTGTGGATATTGCTGGCTTGTTAAGGGAGCGAGCAAAGAGGAGGGGCTTGAAATAAGTTTCTTTCTACATATTAGAGGGTGGATGCAATTGTTCAGGTGCTGAGACATTTTAATGATTCAGATATCGTGCATGTAGAGGAGGATGATCCACTCCAGAGATAGAGAAATTATCAATACTGAACTTATCTTTGCTGATCTTGAACAGATTGAGAAAAATCTACCAAATCTTCAGAAAAAAGCCAGAATTACCAAAATAAGGATGAAAAGAGAACTGTGGGAGATTCTAGAAGCTGATTCAAAAGGTGCTTATGGAAGGGAACTTGCAAATACTATAAAATCTGAATTTTCACCTGAGGAGTTTGAAAACTCATCAAATCTTATAACTTGACGCTAAAAGCCATTTATCTATGCTTTGAATATTGCGCAGGAGGATTTGGCTAATGCTGAAGTTTTAAAAAGAATTTGAGTAAAAGCTCAATGCTCCAGTGGCCATTGTCTGTGAAAACTTGAATCTGAAATGATGGAATTTTCTCTCCAGAAGAGAGAGCAGAATTTTTAACTGAGCCTTAGAACTTCATGGAGATAATCCAATTCCTACTGGATGATTTGATTGACTTGGGTTTTTAGGCAACTTGGATTGATATAATATTTTACAACGGGAGAGAAGGAGACAAGAGCATGGACAATTCCTGTAGATTCTACAGCTCCGCAGGCAGCTTGAGCGATCCATTCAGATTTTGAAAAATGATTTATTAAAGCTGAAGTGGTGAGTACTGATAAACTTTTGGAAGCTGGAAGTTGGACAAAGCCAAAGAGAAAGGACTGATTCGTCTGGAGGGAAGGAATATATCGTACAGGACGGAGGATGTAATTATTTTCAAGTTTAATGTATAGAATATAAACTCTGTAGAGAAAGTGTCTTCTCGCAAGGCACTTTTTCTTGTTTAGCTAAGTTTTCGTATGCTCAGAATCGTCTTTATCTTGATTTTTAGATAGATGAGAGAACTATATTTTCTGAAAAATCAAAAATCTGAATTTTTCTGTCTCTTTATCCTCCTGTGAGGAATAGCACTTTTTCTCTGCTTAACTGCCTATACAAATATCCACTTCCAACCCTCAATAATCAAGTTTTGAAAGACATCCAATGGACAGCTTATCAGTGAGATCAAGATACAAGGGTACGAAACATCTGATCAGATCCCTGAAAATCTCAAAGCAATCAGTTGTTGGTGTGGAGGATCGTAGGTATTATTGGCACTTAGGAATCGATCCAATCGCAGTACTTAGAGCAATTAAATTTAATCTTCAATGACATGGAAGAAGGCAATGAGCTTCTACTATTCCTCATGCAATTAGTAAAAATTACTCGAAAAAGCTACCACTAGAACCTGGAGTACAAAGATCAAAGAAATGCTGATCTGCCTTTAACCTCTCTTCATCATTCAAAAGATGAGATCCTCCTTGCCTATTTGAATAATGTAGAGTTTTTAAATGGAATTCGTGGATATAGAGCTGCTTGTCTCAACTATTTTCAAAAGGAGATGTTCTGCACTTTTTCCATCAGAGTTGAGGTTTTTGATTGCGACCGCACAAACTGGTAAAATCCGCTCAATGCCTCAGGATTCAGAAAGATAAAAACCAGAGCAAAAAGTTATTTGTCCGCTTATCGCCGAGGAATCATCGTGTAAGATCGAGATGAACTTCCTCCAGTTTCAGACAAGGAACTTCATTCTCCAGTTCCTGCAAAGGCTCAGCATTTTAATGCCTATTATCAGAAAAAGTAATCCAAATCAGCTTTCCTCATTTTGATCTCAATTTGTATCAGAAAGTAGGAGAGTATTGCTCAGAGCGAGGGAATATAGGTTACAAGTCTGAATGTGAGACTGCTGTGTTCTAGTCTTGGATGAACAAGGAGAAGTTCAAAACGATGAATACCTGTAGGGCATTTGATGATAAGAAAGGCTGAGAGGGTGAATTGATGTCTCAGTAGGAGACAGACTGGATCTACAATCAAGCCGTTTTTGTATATTTTTGCATTGCAAAAGCTAGGAATGACCTGAGGAAATATGATAGTTGATGAGCCGGTTTTCCCTATTACTTGGACGAGGACAGATCTATAGCCCCAAAAATTTTTCACTTTCCTACTATGGAGAAGTGAGCTTAGCAACTGCTCTAGGAAGTAGTTTAAATATCCCAGCTGTAAAACTCCTTCATGATGCAGGAGTTGAGGAGTTTATCGCATTTATCAATAGACTAAGACAAGAAATCGCCAATACTGATCCAGATGTTATCCTTCAAGAGAGTCAGACTTTTAATGCTCACAATCTTGGACTCTCAGTTGGGCTTGGAACCTATGAACTTTCTCCTCTGGAGTTTGCTAGCTTATGGAAAGTGTTTCTTAGTTCTTGAGCTCTAGCTGATGAGTATCAATCCACAATTGCTGAGGTGGCAGATATTTTTAAGCAAAAATCAGTATAGAACAATCAGTTTCTGAGTGGATAATTATCTCAATATGCCAGGATGGAGCGTAAAATCTGGAACTTCTAGACATTTTATTGATGGTTGGACCTGCTGAGTACATAGAGCAAAAAGAAAATCCTCTGTGTCTGGGCAGGAAACTATGATGCCTCTCCAATGAGCTGAAGTCTAACTGCAGGATATCTCTGGGATCTCATGTAAAATCAGCTTTTAGCATCTTTTCAAAAATAAAAAACCTGAATTAAGTTTCAGGTTTCTTTTTATTTATATTCTCTTATGAAAGGGTGAGCTTACCATCTACAAAATATTTTTACAAGGTTTGGATTGATCTTTTTGTACATAGTTGATTGGATTGAGCAAAAGGCATTCAAGTCATCTCTATGCTGATCATCAAGATTAAGCTCCATCTTTTGGATAATGATCGGCTTTTCTTGCAGCTCAGAAATCAAGAGAAATCGGAGCCAAACGATTGGTAATCACATCATATCCTCCAATAAAGTTGATACCCTCAACTTCAAAGTAATCCTTACACTTCCTCAGCTAACTTCTACTTTTTGGAGCTTTTGAGAAGTATTTCATAAACTTGTCGTTAACCAGAAGTTGCTCTTTCATTCCGAAACCAGAAACTCATCCTTTGGTTCGTAATTAACAATTACGAGGGGATCATAGAGTGCAAGGTATCTTTCAGTAATTTTTCAGATATCTAGATTTTGAAGGACTTTGGTTTCTAAATTTTTATCTGATATTTCTACTCAAATCAGGCTTCCTTTTTGGAGTAGTAAGGTATAAATAGTTCCGAAGCTTGCTCTGTTTGACCTTTTTCGATTTGTATTTTAGTATCAGAACAGAGGAGTAATCCCGTTGGATATTTTTGCTTAAGCTCAGCACAAAGATCAAGTTTTAATGTCGAACTCTGATCTGCAATCGCAAGATTATCACTAATCAGCTGGAAGCATCTTTACAAAGACATAGTGATCTCTTTCTAGTAGAGCATTTAGCAAATGATTCCAATGCTTTATTTCCAGAGATTGAGACCTTTTCGACATAGAGTTTGACTCCATCAAATTTTATCACAGCTTCTAATCTACATCGGTATCTCTATCAAGTCCCTTTACTACTAAACTTTCAGTTTCCTCTTGATTCACAAGTGAGGTGAGTCTAAATTGACCTGGAAGGTTAGCTCTAAAGAGTTCTTCTAAGTTTTGAGGTAGGAGATTTCCCTAGAGTTCAGAGTGTACTTGTTGTATCAATGTTAAGAGTGCTTTGTTTTGCAAGTCCAATAAAGTTCAGTGTTTTGTTCCCATTATGAATAGAGAAAAAGCCTTGTTGTTAAAGTGTTTCTCGTTTCTTTATCTATTTTTGACTTCTCATCTTTCAAATAAGGATCTACAATACTAACATTATACCAGTAGCTAAAAATCTCTTGCGAATTGATTGATCAATTGACTACTTCTGTTCGCCTCTCTAAGCAAAGATCAGAGAGAAAAAGAGATAGAGACTGAAGTAAACTATTTGCATCTTCTGAAGCTAAAAGTGCTTTATAGAGGAGTTGCTGCATTACAAAGAGTTTATATTCGTTCAGTAGCTTAGATGAAGAAACTTTCGCATCTACATATCCCAAAAGCAAGGGACTCTTTAATAGTTAGAAAGTCTCTGAGCTCGGTATAGGTAGCATATTCCTCACTTCCACAGTCGCTAAAAGATTTCTCAAAAACGGTTGTCATTTTTCCTCCATATTGGAGATATTGAAGAATTCCACTAAAAATCTTTTTGATTGTTTGAGTTGTATTTCAGCTTTTCATAGATAGTAAAGAACTCATCAGGGATTGGTTGGGTATTAACCGTAAAGGTATCGTTCATAGCATTATTCCCTCCAACTCAAAGCCAAATCATAAACATAAAAAGCTCTTGAGAAACTGGTTGACATAGTGTTGGCGAGACAAAACTTCCTGCTGAAATAGTATCCAAGCATGAAAGTCAAAAACTGGCTTTTATGCCTCACTGAACTGGAAGTCCTGCATAGGGTTTCGAATTCAGTGTAGTGAAGAGTTACAAAGATATCTAAAAAGTAACTATTAATTAGATTTTTATCATAGGTGGGAATTCAGGATTGGTTCTGCAGTAGGTATCTCCATTTTGCTTGGATCGATAAGAACTGTTCTTGGTAAGATAAGCCCACTAAAATTGATCAAATTGTCTTGTGAGCTAAATCCTCCAGTAAGATTGAACAGGACCTCAAAGCATTTGCACATGAAATCCTGAAAAACTATTAATTACAGAGCGTTGGTCCATATAGCTAGTTCTCATCTGGTTTTCTATCCTGTAGTATCACCAGTTTCTTTCCCGTATACTTCTAGAAAAGATAGGAAACATTACCAGTCCGCTTACCACGAGCAGTGATATCAAAAACCAAAAACCAGACTCAATATTCAAAAACAAGGTATAAAGGTAGTTATACCAACGGATAATCTGAGCTGTTGTTTATTAAAGAAAATAGATTCCTTCATCAAAACTGATATAAAATAAACATTTCTAAGTATACTCACAAATCAAAATAAAGCAAATTTTTCAGCTCTAAATCAGAAAAACTCCTAGGAAATCCTTAGGAGTTTTTGCATCTGAGATTAGATGGAAACTGGCGCTTTGATTGGCTTCTGGGGGTTATAGTCAATAAGTTCAAAATCGTTCCAGGTAAAGTCTAAGATATCTTTGACTTCAGGATTGATTTTAAGTTTGGGAAGCTGGTTAGGCACTCGTTCAAGCTGCTGATTGACCTGATCAAGATGGTTGAGGTAAATGTGTGCATCACCAAACATGTGATTGAACACTCCAGGTTTACGTCCTGTTACCTGTGCCATCATGCAGAGGAAGAGAGCATCTTGAGCAGTATTGTATGGAACACCAAGAAAGGTATCACAGCTACGCTGGTAGAGATTTAGATGCAGCATCCCATCCTCATTGGCAAAGAACTGATAAAACGCAGGACAAGGGGAAGCAGTGTAGATTCCTCATCAAGTTCATTGGGATTCCAAAGAGAGATGATAATTCGTCGAGACTCTGGATTGTCCTTAATCAGATGAACCGCTCCATAAGCTGGTCTTTCCAGGATCATAAACATAATGCTTCCACATCAGAACTGGAAAACTTCTTTTTCAGATCCTTTGGGATATTAATGTCCATATCCAATGCTCCAAAGTTGCGGAATTGATATCCATAGGTTTTTCCCAAGATTTCCCCATTTTCTACAAAAAGTCAGGAATCGTTTAAGATTTTCTGTTCAAACTCAGCTTTCTTTTGTATCCATTCATCACTATAACGAGTTTTCTCCTCATCTGCCCACATTTGAATCTTATCAAATTGACCAGTCTTTTGAGCCATTTCTGAAACGGCCATTCTGTCCAGATGTGATTCTTGCATCTCAAGCAGATAACGAATGTTCGTATCCCTCGAAGTTTTCCACATCAGCTCTTCAAAAACAGATTTTTAGACTGACCTGGTCGTCAAAAAGTGGAAAATTGTGAATAACCCCATCATTATCCATGTACAATGGACAAGCATAGTGATAACCAGGGAGCGTTAGGGTACCAGTTCCGGTACGATCGCCAGTTGCTACGCCTCGCTCTTTTTATTGTGCGAAGCAGTTGCAAATACTGTTGCATATTAAAAACTTTTTATTTTATGTATGCATAAATATGATTTTTCTTAAAAAGTCAAGATATAAAACTTAATTACTGGATAGAAAAATTAAAAATCTGACTTCACCTCTGAGATCAGATTTCTTTTTAATTCAAAAATAATAGTTTATTTTTACTTTCCTGATAAGCATCAATCACCTCTTGGAGAGTTCCTTTTATAAAGGGAAAAATCCTCAGGAATTTCATCTACCTCTCCAGCAACAAATTCTCTCAAAACTGCTAATTGTATCTTCTAGACTTACATAACTTCATGGCATTCCTGTAAACTGCTCTGCTACAGCAAAACTCTGAGAGAGAAATTTTTCAATTTTTCTAGCTCTATAGACAGTTACCTTATCTTCAACTCCTAGTTCTTCCATACCAAGGATGGTGATAATATCCTGAAGTTCTCTTTGTATTTTTGTAAGGATTCTCTGAATTTCTTTAGCTACTTTATAGTGTCTCTCTCCGAGTTCACTTGGATTGAGGATAAGAGAGTAGCTCTCAGCGGATCTACCGCAGGATAGATTCCTTTTTCAGCGATAGCTCTATTGAGTACAATAGTTGAATCCAGGTGAGTAAACGTAGTCGCAGGAGCAGGATCAGTGAGATCATCAGCTGGAACATATACTGCCTGCACAGACGTGATAGATCCTTATCAGTTGAGGTGATTCTCTCTTGTCAGCGTTCCCATCTCACTTACTAGGGTTGGTTGGTATCCAACAGCCGATGGGATTCTTCCAAGTAATGCTGAAACCTCAGCCCAGCCTGAGTAAAACGGAAAATATTATCAATAAAAAGAGTACATCTTTCCCTCCTTATCACGGAAATATTCAGCCATAGTAAGTCCGGTAAAGTGCAACTCTCGCTCCTTGGACCTGGGGTTTCATTCATTTGCCCATAGACCATCGCAGTTTTTCAAGTACTCCAGAGGCTTTCATTTCATGATAGAGATCATTTCCTTCTCTGGTTCTCTCTCATACTCCAGCCATTACTGACACTCCACTATGTTGATGCCTCAATATGTGGATGAGCTCCATAATCACAACCGTTTTCCCAACCCAGCACCACCAAAAAGTCAGACTTTACCTCCTTTCATAATTGGTGCTAGGAGATCGATGACTTTGATTCAGGTTTCTAGAATCTGAGCTTTGGTACTCAAAGATGCAAAAACTGGCGGTTTCCCGTGGATCGGCCACTGATCGACTCCAGAAACTTGCTGCTCACCATCAATATTCTGTCCTAAAACATTAAAAATATGTCCTAAAAACCTCGTTACCAACAGGTACTTTGATCGGAGATCGGTATTCTCTACAGAATCTCACCTCGTCTTAAGCCCATCAGTTGAGTCCATTTGACGATTCCTCTGACAATCCCATTCTCAAGAATCTGGAGCGCTTCTATGACCACTTCATTGCCATTCGCATTTTTGAAAGGACTCTGAGTGCATCATACACCTAGGGAACCCGCATGATCAAAAAGCAACTTCCCACAACGACTCATTTTACTGAAACGATTTTTCCCTAGCATGATAGCGTATAAAAAGATAAAAAGTCAGATTTTGTTCTTTCTCATCTTGCTTGATATTGAGAAGTGAGACTATTCTATAGCTGACTTTGAACTCAATGATTTCACTGATTTCTTGAGTAACTTTGGTTTGTCTGGTTTTATTGTAGAGGATTTTTGAGCTGAGTAATGACTTCCGTGCAGTTATCTTTGCACTTTTCATTGCAATCATTCTAGAGGCGTGCTCGGTAGTTTTATTGTTCAATACCGCTGAATACAAAATATTTCTAATCATTAGATTGAGAAACTCAAACTTAAATTCAACTAAATTCGGCTCGACCATCAGCGTTCTATTTTCATCAGTGCTGAGTTCACTTTCCTCTAGCTCAATAAAACTCACACCTCAAGCTTTCCTCATCTAGAGGGTAGTTTAAACCTCGTTAAATACTGATGCATTGTGTTCTTAAAATAGTTGAGTAGATTTTCTATTTCTGAGTATTTCTTTTTCTTCCAATGTTTTTGATATAGAGGCAATAGGCTTGGTAGGGTTCCACTCTATCTGTAATCACTACCGATCCAGCAACATTTTCGCCCATTTCTAAACGAAATAATCTACTCCCTTCTTCCCAACTTCGAAAATATCAACATTCTCTTTTTGACTTTCAGTACTTTTCTTCCATTTGCCTAAAAATCCTTGAATTGATTGCTCAGCAGAGTCCTCCTATCACTCGTAGCAACGATCAAGAGCACTTTTACCAGAGGCATCTCGCTGCATTTCATCAAAGTCAAAAGATATTGACTTCAGATCTAATTTTTCCTCAGCACCCAAAAATGATCTCATAAATGCTCAGTTCATCATCGAGTTGAGCTTTTGAAGCTTGATCAGTGAGACGATTTCTACGCCTTGATGATCTTTTTGAAGATTTTTGACGGATTTGATTTTAGATTTTGCTTGCTTAATCGCAGCTCATCTTCTGAAAAATCAGGAGATAAAAGATAAAAGTCGGATGTTTTATTCATTGTGATACTCATATCAAGCATGTCATCGCGAGGCGAAGCCGTGGCGATCAGATAAGATTTGATTTTTGAATCTGAATTGCTTCACTTCGTTCGCAAAGACAGTTCCGGAGGTGAATTTTCTCGCCTCATTTTACAATGAGGGTTGTAATATCTTCTTAGCTTATATTGTTATCAAGCTTCTTTCCTTGATCTTGAGGGGTTTTAAGTCAGCAGTCAGTTTTTGTAAAAATGAAGATATGCTCTTTCTATTTCTTCTGTGTCTCATTCGGATCTGATTTGCTGGATCCTGAGTCTCAAGTTTTGCTTCATCTCTTGTAAAAACTTGCTCATCATTTTGTGGATTAGTCATGCTGATGCGACAGCATCACCGCCTGTCCATCTGTACAGCAGACTCCATCTCCAATCGCGATCGCAATCCACTCATCCTCAAAGAGACTCAGTCCCTTCTAGAAACTCCACCTCCCTTTTTGAGTTGGGAGTAGTCTGAGAATCCCAGGACTAACGATAGTTGTCAGCGGATTATGATGGGGGAGGATTCAATGAGTCAGCTTTTTGTTGGGATTTCAACACGCTCGACCGATCCATCAAAGATTACTCCACTGATCGTATGTACTCTAGTAGCATCAGCTACGAGTAAAAGGTAAAATCAGATGTTTCATTGCTGAGACTCTAAATCAACCTTGTCATCGCGAGGCGGAGCGTGGCGATCGAGATGAATTTGAAGTCTATCTGGATTGCGAAGCAACCGCTTTGCGGACATTGCTTCCTCCGTTCGCAATGACAGTCGGTCATCGCGAGTGAGTGAAACGAACGTGGCGATCCAGATAGTTAACAGATGAGATTTGATTTTAATCTGGATTGCGAAGTAAGCGCTGTGCGGACCTTGCTTCACAGATACTCGAAATGACGATCAGAGGCAGATTCCCCTCCGTGATACGGGGGAGATGTCGCTTTGCGACAGAGGGGTTGAATCTTAAAAGCCACTCGGTCTCGCTGCGCATGCTCCTCATATCACCTTCTTTGGGAACTTCAGCAATGAGGTTTCTTGATCGAAGATTCAATCTCCTCAGAGAGTTCCTGCTCTTGAGCGATCTTTTTCAGCGAGTTCTTGGTAGCTTATATCAAGTTTTTGGTAGAGATGCTTTTCATCTCTCCACCGCTGAAAGGGAACTTTCTCCTAGATAGCCATTGATCCCCACATCAGAAATACAACTTGCTTAAAAATGGAATCGGAGAATCATTAAATTGCTTGAGCATCTCCATAAGCTTCTTTCCATGATCGATTTTTCTTTTTGGTAGTAGGATCCAGATCTGAGGGCGAATTGAGCAAAACTTGCTAATTCATGGTAGGTTGCTAGTTCTAGCCTTAGTTTTCCTGCTACTTTTTCATGATCTTGGTCTGAGCAGTTCCCCAACACGAGATACCGAAAACCCAACATCCACAGCTGGAGTAAAACCCAGCATTAAAAAGATCTGTTTTCAAGGAAAATCTGCCCATCAGTAATAGAGATCACATTAGTCAGGAATATGCTGAGATATCTGAATCTAGCGTCTCAATAATTGGCAATGCTGTCAGGCTTCCTCCTCCTCGTGGCAAATCTACTCTCGCAGCTCTTTCAAGCAGTTTTGAGTGGAGATAAAAGACACTCCTGGGAAGGCTTCTCTTCCTGGCGGTCTCCCTCAAAGCAAACTCACCTCACGGTAGGCAACAGCATGTTTTGAGAGATCATCACAGATGATGAGCGCATCTTTCCCATGTTCCATAAAGTATTCTCCCATCGCACATCCTACATAGGGGCGATATATTGTACCACACTAGGAGAAGAAATCAGGGCGTTGATTACGATAGTATAGTCCATCGCTCATTTTTCTTTTGAGCATTTTCAACGATTCTTCTGACTTTTCATTCTTTTTGTCCGATGGCAACATAGATACAGTAGACGTCTTTTTCATTTTTGATTGAGGATAGTATCAGTGGCGATAGTGGTTTTTCAGGTCTGTCTATTTCAGATGATAAGTTCTCTTTGTCCTCTACCAATTGGTACCATAGCATCAATGGCTTTAATTCAGGTTTCTAGAGGACACTAACTGATTTTCTTGAGATCACTCCAGAGCGACCTTTTTCTACCAGTCAAAAATGCTTTGGGATGATAGGGAGCTCACCATCTGACAGGTTGTCCTAATCCATCAAGTACTCTTCAGAGATATTCTTCTCCAACTCCTACCTGAAAGATCTGTCCAGTCGCTAGACAGTATCTCCCTGCTCAAGACTACTTGGCTCTCCAAGGATCAATACTCCAACTCATTCTAGAGGACAGATCGAGTACCAGTCCCTTGAGCCCGTTTTTGAAAAGTAACGATCTCAGAAAAACATCACATTATCTAGTCAAACTACCGTCGCAACCCCTGTCTCTCAGCTCAACGATTTCTCCTTTTTAGAAAAATCTACCTCAAGGTTCGCACCATTGATTCAGGTTTTCAATTTGTTTGAGGAGTTCCTGCACTATAGACATCGTATTGTATATTTTAGAGTAAAAATAGCGAAAAACTTAGGAGAAAAAGATTAAAAAGTCAGATTTTAGGAGCCTTTCTAGATCCCTCATCGAGCGACCTAGAAAAGATATAGCCCTCTCCCTTGAGCTGAACCCAGAGATCATCTCAGGATGATGAGTTGTCAGCTCAGCCTCTTCAAAGTGTTCTTGTAGATAAGCTTTTTATAGCAGGCTCGATCTCTTGAATATCTCAGCTGAGAGAAAATTTCTTTTTAGACTCCAGTTTCTTTTCTAAAAATTGAGAGTTGCTGATCGAGTTTTTGCTATCCAAGAGTCCAAGAGGTCAAAAAGTCTGAATTGTTTTCTCCAATTTGTGGCTGAAGCTCAGAGATTTTTGTTCTGATAACTCTCAAGTGTCAGTTTTTTCCCATACTTTTCGACAAGAACTTTCAGGATTTCCAAGAGCTCTAGCGCTGTCAGTATTGCTGCTTTTTGCGAGGCATGAGGAGAAATCTAAGAGATAAAAATTATTTTTCAATATCTTTGATCAGCGCTCAAATATATTCATCTTTGAGTTCTTGATCATGGTTGAGAAGTCTTTTTACGACCTTTTTGAGGTAGCTTTTACTGAATCCACTCGTGCGTCTTTGAGCTCTTTTTCAAGTCTTGCAGTAGTTTTTCGCATCATCAATAATGATTTCAGCCTTACCTTCAGCATCAGTCAGAATTTTTGTCTTTTGCTGTTCAGCGAGGAGATGCGCTTCATGAACGATTTCTTTTTCTTTTTTTCAGCTTTTTGGAGAATATTGTCTGACTCCTTACGAGCAAACTCAATCATCTTTTTATACTCATCATCAGCTTTTTTGAGCTTGTTGAGGAGTTGAGTTCTTTTTCTCAATTTGCTGGACGATCTTGTCTCAGAGAAACTTCCCTAAAGAGCAGTACAAGCACTAGAAAGTTCACGATCCCAGCAATTACCAGATCATAATGAATATCCATTGAGCTAAAAAAGAAATAAAAGTCTGATTTTTAATGTGTTTGGTCATCGCGAGGGAAGCTATAAAGCCCCCACACTGTTTTTGCCGTTTCTCTAGTAGGGGAAAACAAACTTGAGATATTCCCTCTGATAGGAGGGGTAGGAGAGGTTTTCTCCTATCCAATCAACTTAAACGCAATAATCAATCCATAGATCGCACATGACTCAATCAACGCAATTCCCAAAATCGTTAATACCATATAACTCGAGCTGAGTTCAGGGTTTTTACCCATATTATCCAGTGAGGTCTTCGCAACCCATCACTCAACAAGCGCAACCGCTAGCCCAGAGAGACCAACAGCTAGTCCCGCTGTGATATACATATATGGATTTACCATATTTGCAGGATCGACCTCCGAGAATCTTGAATGCAACGATCAATCCATAGATCGCACATGATTCAGTTAGCGCGATAAAAAGGATCATATAGGTCATAAATTTCCCCTTCATATCAGGGTTTCTCAAGATTGAGTTGAACGCAGCGACAGCAATCATAGCTTCACCAACTGCGGCTCCGATCCCAGACAACGCAACAGCAAGTCCAGCTCCTAAAAATCCAAATCCATCCATTATCATATACAAAAGAATATAAAAGTCTGATTTTTATTTTTGCCTCTTTTGAGTGATTATCACTCTTCTGTAGCAACTTTGATAAATATCGCAGTCAATGGTGCAAAGACAAAAGGCTTGAATCACCGCAGACAAAAGCCCTTGAGCGATCACAATCAGCGGAAGTACCAGGGAAGCTCTCGACCGCTCAGTCAGATACTCAGTGCCTTGAGCCCAGCGATCAGCATTCCCAATAGGATCGTTCCAGAGGTGATGTTCCCAGTCAATCTAAAGGATAGTGAAACCACCTTTGCTAAATATCAGATGATATCTAGCAACCCAGTAAATATCCAACTACAATATCAAAGAGTTTCATTACTGCTCGTAGCGGATAATAAGCTCAGGGCAGACATTTCTCAGCGTTCTATTTTTGATGAGTCCTTTCCCGAGAACTGGGAAATATTCATACAAAAAAAGTGTCAGAATCAGAGTTTTTGAACTTGAAGATATAGCACCAATCATGCCACGACTATCGCCATCGCGATATTAAAGTCAGTATCTGAGGTCGGAGCTGTGATGTAGTTTTCTAATCAGGGAACATGGTCTCGAGAAAGTCAAACAGCACATCCGATCAAATTTGCAAACAAAATCACAAAGAAAACTCAGATGACAAAGGACTTTTACCCAGTATTTTTTTGCTTTTTCTCAGATAATATCTGTAAAAATCCATAAATCTTTTCAAACAGCATCTCAAAAAGCCCAATACAGCGCTCTCAAAAGGTCTTAAAAAGCTGATTTTTCTCAGATTTGAACTTCTGATACTAAAGATAATCATCAAAATCAACAAGAGCAAAAAGTTCTCTCTCAGCAAAGGAAGAGGAAAACCCTGGATCCACTCAAGGAATTGTGAACTCCATGACTGGGTAATTGCTCGTAGCTGATCTAAAAGTAGGCATCGGCTTTTTATTTTTGTTGAGTAAATTTTTATTTCTCGGTTATGATGCGGTTCATATATGAGCCGTAGCAATAAAGTCTCTTGAAGTTAGTGAATTTCTTTAACTCTTTCTTCAATAGCCTCTTTGAGTGCAATGATGACTCATTCTAGATTTTCAACTTCATCATTGGTAAATCTAATGATCTTAATTCCATATTTAGCAATGACAAGCTCTCTTTCATTATCATAATCTTGAACTTCATCATGATAAGCTCCATCTATCTCAATTCACAATAAGAGTTTTGGACAGTAAAAGTCTAGAATAAACGAGCTGATAACTTTCTGTCTTCTAAATTTGTATTGTTGAAGTTGTTTATTTTTTAGAACAAGATTCCAAACAAGACTTTCAGCTTTTGTCTGATTTTTTTCTGTTTTCTTTTGCATAGCCCTTTTAGGTTCGCATTGTAGGGGAATAAACGAAATATCTTTCTTCATCTGAAGATAGAAGGATAAAGTTACAAAGCCCCCCACGGCTTCGCTGTCTCCCCCTAGCAGGGGGAGACTGAAAGCTTGAGATATTCCCCTCTGATAGGAGGGGTAGGGGAGGTTGTCAAGAGTTAAAAATTACCCTCTACACTTCGATTCACAATAAGGCGACGGACTGAGCGCAGACCACTTTCAAAGTCCAGCACCATTATCACAGGCACAGAAACATCCAGATGGCTTTTCATCGATATACTTGATCGCTCATACCTTATCTGTAGTACAAGCTTCGGTATCATTCCCAAGCTGAACCATACCGTGGACCTCCACGCTACCTGGGATAGAAGTCGTAGGGAACACCGATCGCGAGTCCCTTCTCAGCTCTGATGAGGAAAGTCCCATCTTTAGCTGGAGTGAAAAAAAGGTGATTTTAGATAGTATTTATTATCACTCCATACAAAGGTGTTATTGTGAGTTTGTCCTCTATTTTGTGGATCAAAGTTGATATTTGATCCAACGACAAAGTTATTTGCTCACTTTACAGTAGTATTTTTACCTCCGATAGTGGTATTTCAGTTTCCAATGATGGTATTATCTCCTCAAACTCCAATAAAGTTAAAATTCCTTGAATTGTCCCTTGTTGTCATCCAGCAATTACGCTATATTGAGAGTTGGTTTAATGACATTGATTTTCCCTCATAAAATTACAATTCCCAGTAGTGTTATTAGATACTTTATTTTGAACTCCAACTACTGTAATAGAATCATTTTCCAGCAAGAGTATTTTCAGTACCGTAAAAGAGCGCAGAATGTTCAGCTTTTTGTCTAGTGTATTCCCTATTGCCTCTATGCTCGACAAAGAGGTTTCCACTGATGACAGGGTTATAATTTTAGCACTGATGATGGCAGCAGGAGGGATCTTCCCATCATCTCCTTTCATTCCTCAGGTACTAAAGACCATCTGCTCAATATGCTGTACCTTGTGATCTAGGTCCGTTTTGATCTCAATAGCCCTTGTTAGATAGGGGAAAAATACGACTCCTCAATAGTTCCTCCAAGGAGTGCGATCAGTGTAGCCTTTATTGCTGGATGTGAAGCGTGAGTTGTTCATGATATCAATCTCGTCAAAATAAAAGATGATGCCTAAAAGCATTTTTAGCTCAAGTATACTCAGATATCTCAGTATTGCAATTTATTTGCAAGGAAAGAAAAGTACTTGTGCTTGACATTTTGGAGAAAAGTGATATATTTGGCAGTAGAGTGTGGATCATTAACAGTAAACAGCATGAAAAACAAAAATCAAAAAGCTGATGTTGACCATCGTGTTGGTCCTCAGCGCAGTAGTTCTCTCCCCTGCACAAATAAACTATCAACAAACAGTATATACTGGAGGAAGATGTATCTATTATCAAGTGTGTGGTAAATATAAGGCCATATGACAGTGAAAAACTGAAGAAAACTCGAATTCTAGCTAAAAATGGCACAGAATTTGCTATTACTTTCCCAGAATCTTATCAAAATTTAAGTATCGTGAGAATAATGCAAAATATTGTCATTGAGGGTAGAAAAAAATTAAAGTGAAAGAGCCTGGTTTGACAGCATTTGAGTTTACTTATACGAAAAACGGAGTATCCTATACTTCTGATTTTGCTGGTGATGTAAACTACTATGGTGAGCTGAAGTATAAGCTTGCAAGCTCAGGTACTCAGAACTCAATAGAAACAGGAGAAACACTTGTAATAGATGATAATACAAATCTATCTCAAACAAACCTTCAGGCGCCTGCTTTTGGTGGGACATGGTGGGGAGAATGGACAGGGAAATCTTGATGATTTTAATGAGTTCTCAACAGCTAAAACCATTAGTTGCAAGAAGTACTTAATAATGTGTCAAAAGCAGGGTAATAAGTACAGACTTTCAGGTTTGGTTTATGGATGGGACATCAAATGCCTTAGTAGTGATCCTGGGGGTAGAAGTTCAACTTGGATATGGATTCAAGATAATAGAACTCCACCTACCTACAATCTGAATCTCTCACAAGAAGGACAAGGAACAGTCTCTGTATCGAGAATCAATTGAAGTCTGGAGAAAGTGCTACGCTTACGCGCAAGCTGCTCAAGGCTGGAGATTCGATCACTGGGAAGAAAATGCTCAGAACTTAGGTACTATGAATCCTCTTACGGTAACGATGGGAACTCAAGATCGCTCTATCAAAGCAGTCTTTACAGAACTTGCTAAGCTGAGAGTGACTCTAGAGATCCTAGATACCAAGGGTCAGAATTAGCTGACCCTCAGACTCAAGAGGTAACGAGTGGAGGAAGTGTTACTTTCAAGTTCCAAACTTGGCAAATGTGAACTTCAAAGGTTGGAAAAGAAATGGTCAAATTGTTGAGACAGGAAATACCTATACGCTATCTAATGTCACACAAAATGAGACTATCCAAGCTGTCTTTGAGGTTCCAGTGCAGTCTATTAGTCTTTCTTTCACTGAGTTGAATCTGAAAGTAGGAGAAAGTAAGCCTTTGCCTAGTGTAACTGTGATTCCATCAAATGCCAATGATCAAACTATTACTTGGGTTTCAAATAATCCAGGCATAGCAAAGATTGAAAATGGCAAAGTAGTTGGGGTAAGTGCAGAATCGGTTGATCTCGTAGCTAGCTCATCAAATCAGAAAAAGGCTACACTCAAAGTGGTCGTTCAAGCTGTGAAACATACGGTAACCGTACAGTTAGTAGCAGAAGGAACTAGTCAGTCACTTGGAACGAAGAGCTATGAAGTAGAACAAGGTAAAAACAGTAACGCTAAAGGCTTCAGAGTTAGGAGCCGAAGCGAAGTACGAGTTTGTGAAATGGGACCGTAATGGTGCTCTAAGTAACGAACAAAGTATAAGCTTTGTGGTGAATAGCTCAGAAACGCTGAAAAGCTATCTTCAAAGAGAAAGTGGTTCAAGCTGTGAAACATACGGTAACCGTACAGTTAGTAGCAGAAGGAACGAATCAGTCACTTGGAACGAAGAGCTATGAAGTAGAACAAGGCAAAAACAGTGACGCTAAAAAGCTACAGAGTTGAGGAGCAGAAGCGAAGTACGAGTTTGTGAAATGGGACCGTAATGGTACTGTAAGTAGCGAACAAAGTATAAGCTTTGTAGTGAATGGCTCAGAGACGCTGAAAAGCTTTCTTCAAAGAGAAAGTGGTTCAAGCTGTGAAACATGCGGTAACCGTACAGTTAGTAGCAGAAGGAACTAATCAGTCACTTGGAACGAAGAGCTACAGTAGAACAAAGGCAAAACAGTGACGCTAAAAGCTACAGAGTTAGGAGCAGAAGCGAAGTACGAGTTTGTGAAATGGGACCGTAATGGAGCTCTAAGTAGCGAGACAAAGTATAAGCTTTGTAGTGAATAGCTCAGAGACGCTGAAAGCTTTCTTCAAAGAGAAAGTGGTTCAAGCTGTGCAAACATACGGTAACCGTACAGTTAGTAGCAGAAGGAACTAATCAGTCATCGGAACGAAGGCTACAGAGTAGAACAAGGCAAAACAGTGACGCTAAAAGCTACAGAGTTAGGAGTCGAAGCGAAGTACGAGTTTGTGAAATGGGACCGTAATGGAGCTCTAAGTAACGAACAAAGTATAAGCTTTGTAGTGAATAGCTCAGAAACACTAAGAGCCATCTTCAAAGAGAAAGTAGTTCAAGCTGTGAAACATACGGTAACCGTACAGTTAGTAGCAGAAGGAACTGAATCAGTCACTTGGAACGAAGAGCTATGAAGTAGAACAAGGCAAAACAGTGACGCTAAAAAGCTACAGAGTTAGGAGCAGAAGCGAAGTACGAGTTTGTGAAATGGGACCGTAATGGTACTGTAGTAGCGAACAAAGTATAAGCTTTGTAGTGAATGGCTCAGAGACGCTGAAAGCTTTCTTCAAAGAGAAAGTGGTTCAAGCTGTAGAAACATGCAGTAACCGTACAGTTAGTAGCAGAAGGAACTAATCAGTCACTTGGAACGAGAGCTAGCAGTAGAACAAAGGCAAAACAGTGACGCTAAAAAAGCTACAGAGTTAGGAGCAGAAGCGAAGTACGAGTTTGTGAAATGGGACCGTAATGGTACTGTAAGTAACGAACAAAGTATAAGCTTTGTAGTGAATAGCTCAGAAACACTAAGAGCCATCTTCAAAGAGAAAGTGGTTCAAGCTGTGAAACATACGGTAACCGTACAGTTAGTAGCAGAAGGAACTAATCAGTCACTTGGAACGAAGAGCTACGAAGTAGAACAAGGCAAAACAGTGACGCTAAAAAGCTACAGAGTTAGGAGTCGAAGCGAAGTACGAGTTTGTGAAATAGGACCGTAATGGTACTGTAAGTAACGAACAAAGTATAAGCTTTGTAGTGAGATAGCTCAGAGACGCTGAAAGCTTTCTTCAAAGAGAAAGTGGTTCAAGCTGTGAAACATACGGTAACCGTGCAGTTAGTAGCAGAAGGAACTAATCAGTCACTTGGAACGAAGAGCTACGAGTAGAACAAAGGCAAAACAGTGACGCTAAAAGCTACAGAGTTAGGAGCAGAAGCGAAGTACGAGTTTGTGAAATGGGACCGTAATGGTACTGTAAGTAACGAACAAAGTATAAGCTTTGTGAGTGAATAGCTCAGAGACGCTGAAAGCTTTCTTCAAAGAGAAAGTGGTTCAAGCTGTCGAAACATACGGTAACCGTACAGTTAGTAGCTGAAGGAACTAATCAGTCACTTGGAACGAAGAGCTACAGTAGAACAAGGCAAAACAGTGACGCTAAAAAGCTACAGAGTTAGGAGCAGAAGCGAGTACGAGTTTGTGAAATGGGACCGTATGGTACTGTAAGTAACGAACAAAGTATAAGCTTTGTAGATGAGATAGCCTCAGAAACACTAGAGCCATCTTCAAAGAGAAAGTGGTTCAAGCTGCTGAAACATACGGTAACCGTACAGTTAGTAGCAGAAGGAACTAATCAGTCACTTGGAACGAAGAGCTGCAGTAGAACAAGGCAAAACAGTGACGCTAAAAGCTACAGAGTTAGGAGTCGAAGCGAAGTACGAGTTTGTGAAATGGGACCGTATATGGAGCTCTAAGTAACGAACAAAGTATAAGCTTTGTAGTGAATAGCTCAGAAACACTAAGAGCCATCTTCAAAGGAAAGTAGTTCAACCACAAGAATCTGAGTTTCCTCCTTATGCCGCAAATCTACAAACATTTAAAAGTCAATCAGACCGTTGATGCGAGTAAAAGTGGTATGAAAGTTTCCTCAAGGGTTAGATAAAAAGTGCTATCAAATATAGTCTACGAGACTTTAATGGAGTTGATAGCAGTAATAATAAGCAAATCTTTCGAAGTCAATGGTCAAAATCTGACCTTTAAGAAGATTGGTAGTTATT